>OEQN01000194.1_pt1 | contig 16501 bp, 14 predicted proteins | sample 1539781 | NCBI WGS metagenome assembly OEQN01 (sample SAMEA3891236, study PRJEB23780) | metagenome | biome: terrestrial biome; feature: animal house; material: water of meat washing | place: Italy | collected 2015-05-12 | reverse complement strand
CTGGATCAGGCGCGCAGTGCCGATCACAAGCAGCTGGTCGTATTGCAGGAGAAGCTGGCAACCCTGCGCCTTGAGCGCGAACGCAACCTCACCCGTCGACAGGGGCTGCACGAGCAGTTCGAAGAGCTGGGGGTTCGACTGGTAGATCTCGATCAGGCGGTGCTGATCGCCGCTGATCGCAGCAAGCTGCGGCAGGAGATCCAGACCCTGGAGGCGCAAGTGGAGGCGCTCGGCGCCATCAACCTGGCGGCGCTGGAGGAGTACGAAGAGGCGAAAACCCGGGCAACCTATCTTGAAAATCAGTGTCAGGATCTCGAGCAAGCGCTGGAAACCTTGAGCCAAGCCATTAAAAGAATTGATAAAGAGACACAAATACGGTTCCGGGACACTTTCGATAAGGTCAACGAAGATTTAAAATCCCTGTTTCCAAAAGTGTTCGGTGGGGGCAGTGCCTGGCTTGAGCTCACCTCCGATGATCTTTTGGAGGCCGGAGTGAGCATCATGGCGAGACCTCCGGGTAAGAAGAATGCTACCATTGCCCTGCTTTCCGGGGGGGAGAAGGCGTTAACCGCGCTTGCGCTGGTTTTTGCCATCTTCAGACTCAACCCAGCACCTTTTTGTCTGCTGGATGAGGTGGATGCACCGCTCGATGAAGTGAACGTCGGTCGCTTCTGTTCTCTTGTCAAAGAGATGTCGAGCACAGTACAGTTCGTTTACATCAGTCATAATAAGGTCTCCATGGAGATGGCTGAGCAGCTGGTTGGCGTCACGATGCAAGAGCCCGGGGTTTCTCGCATTGTGTCGGTCGATATCGGTGAAGCCGTCGCTTTGGCTGAGCAAAACTAGAAAGAGAAGCAGCTAATGCAGGAATTGCGTTACATCTTGGTTGCCCTGGGCGGTATTGCTATTGCGGCATTGCTCATTCACGGGTTGTGGAGCAACAAAAAGAATCGTCAGGCACCGATCAAAGAGAAACCGATTGGACGGATGGACTCCAAGTCGCGGGATCGTGATAACGACGCCTTCGACAGCGATGGCATCGGCCAGGTACGTGTGGTCAGTGGTGGCCGTCGTGCCGAGCCCAAGCTGCGCAGTGAAGAGAGCCGCCAGCCGGAACTCGGTCGTCGCCCTGCCGTCCCCGCCTTTGATGATGAAGATGACGAGGACGATCTGCCGCCGCCCGTAGTGCGCAAGCCTGCTGCCCGCCCGGTTCCGCCGCCTCCTGTCTATGAAGAGGAGGAAGCGTTCGACGAACCGCTGCCCGAGGAGATCGACGAGGCGCCCGCCGCGCCGGTGCGCAAACCTGCTCAGGTCAATCGTCGTACCCCGGTCTACCGTTCCCGTCCCCAGCGCGAGCCCATGATGCAGTCGCTGGACGACGAGCCGCTGGTCGAGCCCGCTTACGCGACCGCCCCGACTTTTGGTGCCCGTGCAGAGACAGTCCGTACCGCCGACACCGTTCGTGCCGAACCGGTGCGTGCTCCCGAGCCGGAATATCAGCCGCAGCCCCGTCATGTGGCTCCCGAGCCTGTTTATGAAGAGCCGGCCTATGTGGCACCTGCTCCTGTGGTGGAAGAGCCGCGCATGGCGCCCCAGCCGGTCGAGAAGATCTGGCAGGATGTCTATGTCATCAACCTGATGGGCCGTCCGGGTCACGACTTGCAAGGTGCAACCCTGCTCTCGTCCCTGATGGCGCTGGGCTTCAAGTTTGGCGAGATGGATATTTTCCACCGTCACGAAGATCCCAACGGCAAGGGTGAAGTGCTCTTCTCCATGATCAACATGGTCAAGCCGGGTACCTTTAACCCGTACCGGATGGAGCAGTTCACCACGCCGGGTGTCTCCCTGTTCATGCAACTGCCGCTGCGCAGCAATGCCGCGTTTGCCTTCGAGGATATGCTGCAGGCTGCCGATCAGCTGGCCAGCGATCTCGATGCCATGCTGACAGATATGGATCGCAGCCCGCTGAGCGACGAGACCATTGCCCGTTACCGTCACGAGCTGGCTGCCTACGAGGCCAGTCGCGACTAATACGCCATGCGGGTCGAGTGAAGAAAAAGTGCGGTACCCTGGTACCGCATTTTTGTTTCTACCCCGGCCGTATGTTCAATCACACTTCGAGACTTTTTCATGAGCGACACCCTCTCCCGCCACCGTCAATTGTGTGAACTGCTTACCGAATATGGTCACCAGTACTATGTGCTGGATAACCCCACAGTGCCGGATGCCGAATACGATCGCCTGATGCGCGAACTGATTGCGCTGGAGGCTGACCACCCCGAGCTGAAAACCCCGGCTTCCCCGAGCGTGCGGGTCGGCGGCCAGCCGCTGACGGCGTTCAGTCAGGTGCGCCACGAGATCCCCATGCTCAGTCTGGATAACGTCTTTAGCAGCGAAGAGTTGCAGGCGTTCGAACAACGGATGAGCGATCGCCTCAAGCGTGACGTGCGTTTCACCTTCTGCTGCGAGCCCAAGCTCGATGGTCTGGCGGTGAGCCTGCTCTATGTGGATGGTCAGCTGGTGCAGGCGGCCACCCGGGGCGATGGCGCCACCGGTGAGGAGATCACCGAGAACGTGCGTACCATCAAGGCCATTCCGCTCGCATTGCGGGGCTCTGGCTGGCCCGAGCGGTTGGAAGTGCGTGGCGAAGTCTTTATGCCCAAGGCCGGTTTTGAGGCGATGAACGCCAAGGCGCTGGCAGCGGGCGAGAAGGTGTTCGTCAACCCGCGCAACGCCGCCGCCGGCAGCCTGCGTCAGCTCGATTCACGCATCACCGCCAGCCGTCCCCTGAGCTTTTACGCTTACGGTGTCGGTGTTGGCGGCGAGCTGCTCGGTGACTCTCACTTTGGTCGCCTCAATCAGCTCAAGGAGTGGGGGCTGCCGCTTAGTCCCGAGGTGAAGCTCAAAGAGGGGGCCGCCGGTTGTCAGGCGTTCCACGACGACATTCTGGCCCGTCGTGGCGAGCTCCCTTACGAGATCGACGGCGTGGTCTACAAGGTGGATGCCATCGCTCTGCAAGAGGAGCTGGGCTTTGTGGCCCGCGCCCCGCGCTGGGCGACCGCCCACAAGTTCCCGGCGCAGGAGGAGATGACAGAGCTTGAGAACGTCGAGTTTCAGGTCGGCCGCACCGGCGCCGTGACCCCGGTCGCCAAGCTCAAACCGGTGTTTGTCGGCGGCGTCACCGTCTCCAACGCCACCTTGCACAATGCTGACGAGATTGAGCGCCTCGGCGTGATGATTGGCGATACCGTGATCGTGCGCCGGGCAGGGGATGTGATCCCGCAGATCGTCGCCGTGGTGGAGGCGCAGCGCCCAAGCGATGCCCGCGCGATCCTCTTCCCGACCGAGTGTCCGGTCTGTGGCTCTGCGGTGGAGCGGCTGGAAGGGGAAGCGGTTGCCCGCTGCTCCGGTGGCCTGTTCTGCGAGGCGCAGCGCAAGGAGGCGATCAAGCACTTCGCCGCCCGTCGCGCCATGGATGTGGACGGCCTTGGCGACAAGATTGTCGAGCAGCTGGTAGACAAGGGGCTGGTGAAGACTCCCGCCGATCTGTTTAGCCTCAACGCCATCCAGCTGGCCGGTCTTGAGCGGATGGGGCAAAAATCGGCCCTCAATCTGGTAGCCGCAATCGATGCTGCGCGCAGTACCACCTTGCCGCGCTTCCTGTTTGCCCTGGGGATCCGCGAAGTGGGGGAGGCGACTGCGCTCAACCTTGCCAACCACTTCCTCACCCTGGATGCCCTGCGCGCTGCATCGGTGGAGCAACTGCTCGAAGTGGCCGACGTGGGCGATGTGGTGGCCAAGCATGTCTACTACTTCCTGCGTCAGCCCCACAACGTGGAGGTGTTGGAGGCTCTGCTGGCTGCCGGCATCCACTGGCCGGCTATCGAGAAGAAAGAGGCCGCGGAGCAACCCTTTGCCGGTAAGACCTTCGTGCTGACCGGCACCCTGACCACCTTGTCGCGCAACGACGCCAAGGCGGCGCTGCAGGCGCTGGGGGCCAAGGTGGCGGGTTCGGTATCTGCCAAGACCGATGTGCTGGTCGCGGGGGAAGCGGCCGGTTCCAAGCTGACCAAGGCGCAGGAGCTCGGCATTACCATCTGGACCGAAGAGGAGCTGCAACAGGCGTTGCAGGGCTGATAGCCCTCACCAAGCCTGCTAACCGCAGCACCCGATAAAAGAGAACCCGGCATGGCCGGGTTCTCTTTTTTGTTTCGGCGGTCACTCACGCCAGAGGATCTTGTGGCGCCATTTGTCGGGCACGGTGAGCTGCCAGCGGGCCAGCTCGCTCTTGCTGAAGACATATTCGCCGCGCAGGGCCGCGCGGGGGGAGATGGTACGGGGCAGGGTGCCCGCCAGTATGGTGTTGATGAGGCTGGCTGCCTGTATCCCCTGATCGTGGCCGTCCAGCACCAGCCCGCCGATGGCCATCCCCTTGCCGACGGTAAACTCCCAGAAACAGAAGAGCGGCACCGGCGTGTTGGCGCTGGTCCACTCCAGCACCGTCTTTTCGCTCACATGCTTGCCATTGTCATCGACCAGCGTGTGGTAGAGGCCGAGGAAGATTGCCTGATAGCCGTTCTTCTTGGCGTTGAGCACCGCCTCCTGCCAGAGGCTGTAATCCCCCATCAGCTGGCTGTTGATCCGGGTCTGGCCGACCCGCAGCTCGGTCTGGGTCTTGAATTCATCCTCGATGGCGGTGAGGGCCACATTGCTGGAATCAAACAGCACCAGCGCCTTGTCGAGCCCCCCCATCATCTGGCTTATTTCGCTGATGTTGCGCTTGAGCAGGGGGCGCTCCAGCACGCCGGTGATCTTGGGGTGGCCGACAAAGCCCTTGAGGCGCGGGTTCTCGTTCATGCCGAGAAACACCACCGGGGTGCCCAGCGAGGCGATCTCGTTGGCCAGATAGTTGATGGCGTTGTCATCCCCCAGTACTACCAGATCCGGTTTGCTCTTCAGATAAAAGGCGATGGCTTGCTGGGCTATTTCGTCGAACTTCTCCCGTGGATGGCGTTTGGTATCCATATAGAAGTGGGTGATCTTGTGCTCCCCCTGCAAGCCATCGAGCAGCCCTTTGTTGTAGCTTTGGTCCCACAGGTATTCGGGATGGTAGCTGCTGATCACCAGAATGTTGGCGGCCCAGAGCGGCAGAGAGAGGGTGGATAGCAGTAGCAATAGCAGGGAGGTGCGCATGGGTTGTCCCTTGTCGAGGGGGAGAGAGTTCTTGTTCAGTATGGGCGGTTTTGGTTGGCGCTGTCATCTCGAAACCGGTGTGGTGGGGGGCGATTTTTTTTCGGCTGGGCGGATCGGACGCCAGCCCGCACCCCGCTTGAGGTTGGATTTGAATGGGGCTCTTTTGGGTTGGTCGTGAACTGTCCCGCTCGCTGAAAAACCTGTTCTGGATCAAGAAATGAGGCTGCGCTTTGGTGCCTAATAGACACCACATATAGGGACGCATTCGTTTTTAATCCCTATATGTTGTGTTATTAAGCTGTGTATAAGCTGTTCCCCTCCTATCTTCAGCCCAGGCTTGTCAAGCCTCGGCTGAATTTATTTGCGTCCAGGACGAGATGCCGGGAGGGGGGCCCAACAAGGGTGAGCCAGAGGCAAATGCCTGGCCTTTTAACGGGGAAAATTCATGAAACCGGTTGTGATCAAACGTGACGGATGTCGCGCACCATTCAATGCCCAGCTGATTGCAGAGGCGGTCAGCCGAGCGGCGGAAGCGGTCAATCAGGCCAATCCGGCACTCGCCTCCCGCATTGCCAATGCGGTGAGTCAGGAGCTGGAAGGGCGTGGTGAAGTTGATATCCACGAGATCCAGAACCGGGTCGAAAACCACCTGATGGCTTCCGACGACAAGGCCATCGCCCGTGCCTATATCGAATATCGCCACGACAGGGATCAGGCTCGCGAGGCGCGCGGCCGTCTGGCGCAGGAGATCCGCGGTCTGGTCGAGCAGACCAACGCCGCCCTGCTCAACGAGAATGCCAACAAAGACTCCAAGGTGATCCCGACCCAGCGCGACCTGCTGGCCGGTATCGTCGCCAAGCACTATGCCACCAGCCACATGCTGCCCCGTGATGTGGTTCAGGCTCATGAGAGCGGTGATCTGCACTTCCACGATCTCGACTACTCGCCTTTCTTCCCGATGTTCAACTGCATGTTGATCGATCTGAAAGGGATGCTGACCCACGGCTTCAAGATGGGCAATGCGGAGATCGATACCCCGAAATCCATCAGCACCGCCACGGCCGTGACCGCCCAGATCATCGCCCAGGTGGCGAGCCACATCTATGGCGGCACCACCATCAACCGCATCGACGAAGTGCTGGCCCCCTATGTGACCATCAGCTGGCAGAAACACCGTGAAGTGGCCGAAGAGTGGGGCATTGCCGATGTGGAAGCCTACGCCATGGCCCGCACCGAGAAAGAGTGCTACGACGCCTTCCAGTCGCTGGAGTACGAAGTCAACACCCTGCACACCGCCAACGGTCAGACGCCCTTCGTCACCTTCGGCTTTGGCTTGGGGGACAGCTGGGAGTCGCGGATGATCCAGCGCGCCATCCTCAGCAATCGCATCGCTGGCCTTGGCAAGAACAAGAAGACCGCCGTGTTCCCGAAACTGGTGTTCGCCATCAAGGATGGCCTCAACCACAAGCAGGGCGATCCCAACTACGACATCAAGCAGCTGGCGCTGGAGTGTGCCTCCAAGCGGATGTATCCGGACATCCTCAACTACGACCAGGTCGTGAAAGTGACCGGCTCCTTCAAGACCCCCATGGGTTGCCGCTCCTTCCTCGGTGCCTACGAGGAGAATGGCGAGCTGATCCACGAAGGTCGCAACAACCTGGGTGTGGTGAGCCTCAACCTGCCGCGCATTGCCCTGAAATCCCGTGACGAAGCGGACTTCTGGGATCGTCTCGATGCCTCCCTGCGGGTCGCCAAGAAGGCGCTGATGTACCGCATCACCCGTCTGGACGGGGTGAAAGCACGGGTTGCACCGATCCTCTATATGGAAGGGGCTTGCGGCGTGCGGCTGAAGGCGGACGACAACGTCAGCGAGATCTTCAAGAACGGTCGTGCCTCCATTTCCCTCGGTTATATCGGGGTTCACGAGACCATCAACGCCCTGTTTGGTGACAAGGTGCACCTGTTTGACAGCGCCGAGCTGCAACAGAAGGCCATCGCCATCATCGCCCGTCTCAGGGCGGCCATCGATGAGTGGAAAGAGGAGACTGGCTACGGCTTCAGCCTCTACTCCACCCCGAGCGAGAACCTCTGCACCCGTTTCTGCCGCATCGACGCCAAGGAGTTTGGCGTGGTATCCGGCGTGACCGACAAGGGTTACTACACCAACAGCTTCCACCTCGATGTGGAGAAGCAGGTCAACCCGTACGACAAGCTGGACTTCGAGGCGCCCTATCCGCCCATCGCCAGCGGTGGCTTCATCTGCTACGGCGAGTACCCCAACATCCAGCACAACCTGGAAGCGCTCGAAAACGTCTGGGATTACAGCTATGACAAGGTGCCCTACTACGGTACCAACACCCCCATCGACGAGTGCTACGACTGCGGCTTTACCGGCGAGTTCGAGTGTACCTCCAAGGGCTTTACCTGCCCGCGCTGCGGCAACCACGACCCCGCCAAGGTGTCGGTGACCCGCCGTGTCTGCGGCTACCTCGGCAGCCCGGATGCGCGCCCCTTCAATGCGGGCAAGCAGGAAGAGGTGAAGCGCCGCGTCAAACATATGTAAGCGCACAGGCGATGAAGAGCTGGCCCCTGACTCAAGGGGCCATTTTCATTGGAGGGCGGCAGTTATGCCGCTGTCCCGTGAACGAGGCAGGAAACAAGCGATGCACTACCACCAATACTACCCGGTCGATGTGATCAACGGCCCCGGCACCCGTGCCACCCTGTTTGTCTCCGGTTGTGAGCACCAGTGCCCGGGTTGCTACAACCAGAGCACCTGGCGGCTCGATGGCGGCAAGCCGTTCGATGAGGCGATGAGCGATCGCATCATTGCGGATCTCAACGACAGCCGCATCAAACGGCGAGGTCTGTCGCTCTCCGGCGGCGATCCGCTCCACCCGGCCAACGTGCCCCACGTGCTGGCGCTGGTGAAACGGGTGCGCGCCGAGTGTCCGGGCAAGGATATCTGGTGCTGGACCGGCTATCTGCTCGGCGAACTGTCAGAGGCCCAGCGCGAGCTGGTGGCCTTGCTGGATGTGCTGGTGGATGGCAAGTTTGAAAAGGAGTTGGCAGACCCGGGCCTGCTCTGGCGTGGCAGCAGCAATCAGCAGATCCACGACCTCAACGCCTGGCGTGATGCGGGTGAGCGAATTCCCTGTCTGGTTTGCAGTTGAAGCCCGGGATGTTTATGGTTAGCCCATTCCAATCCTGACGACATTCTTGAAGAGGAGAGCCGAGATGAACAATCTGCTCAAGATCCTGCTGGCCATTTTCCTGCCCCCGGTGTGCGCGTTTATCCAGGTGGGCTTTAGCCTGCACTTTTTAATCAACATAGTGCTGACCCTGATGGGCGGTCTGCCGGGCATGGTCCATGCGCTCTGGCTGGTGGTGAGCGACAAGCGCGGCTGATGCCAGCGGCTGGTTAGTGAGCTTATTGACGATAAAAGGGCCAACCTCTCGGGGTTGGCCCTTTTGTTCATGTTCATACGAATACTTTTTCGTTAGGATGGGTGACTGACCAAAAGGGCGCGTGTTGAGCGGCCCGCAGTCCGGCAACAAGCACCGGCAGAGAACAAGGAGCGTTACATGAAGTGGAAAGTCGCAGTATGGTCAGGTCTGGCAGTGACACTGTTGCTGGGGTGCTCATCCCGTCAGGAGGTAGCGCACGAGCGCGCTCCGATCGCTATCCCTCTCGAGCAGTTGTCCAGCTACTGGGTTCAGGAGAAGCAGTGGTCATGGCTTGGCAATGACGAGCCCGCCCTGCCGGCCAAACCGGTCAAGGGGTATGTGGAAGTTCGCTATCAAATCGACGCCAGCGGCACGCCGGTCAAGCCGGAAGTGGTGGCGGCCGAGCCCCCCGGCGAGCTGGAGCAGAGCGCGCTGGCGACCCTCTCGCGGATCCGCTACAGCCCGGCAGAGGGCAACCCGGATGCCATTCCGGTCGAGGTGACCAACCGCTTCGAGATCGAGATCAACTGATCCCCCACCACTCTGATGCCAGAGAAAGAGAGACCCCGGCCAGGCCGGGGTCACGTTTATTGCTGTTTGCAGTCGTTGTAGGCGGTCTGCCACTCGCCATCCTGATCCCGCAGCTCGACAAAGCCCTCATCCCCCTTGTTCCACCAGACGGCCTCATGCTCGTCCGTATAGCGGGCGCCGGAGGCCGAAATGGCCTGGGGCAGGGTGTAATCCTTGCCGTCCGGCAGTGACAGCTTGATAAAGTTGAGGCTCTCGTCGGAGAGGGAGAAGTAGCGCACCTGCACCTTCTTGCCCTGCTCGCACTGGTAACTGACCGGTTCGCCACCGGTGACTGAGAGGGTATTGCCCTGATTGCAGCCAGCGAGCAGGCCGAGGGCCAGCGCACCAGCGGCCATCATATGTACCTTATTCATGATTACAGCTCCATTGGTGTCATACGGGCGTGAGCCTAACAGGTTGCCGTTATTGTGCAATCAGCGGGGCCATTCGGTGCGTCGCTGGCTGTCCGGCATACCACGCGAGTATGAGAGGGTGCAATCAGGAAGGCATCGCCATCAGTAGAGGCCAAGTCTGGTTTCAAACTGGCGGATCAGCGTCTCATAGATGCCGTTGTTTTTGATCTTCTGCAGCCCCTGCTCGAACTGTTTGGCCAGCGCTTCCCCTTGCGGGTGGTGGCGGGAGAAGGCGAGCCAGAAGCCATCGGTGGAGAGCTTGCCAACCTTGACCACCTTGCCGGTCAGCTGCTTCTGCTGGATCTTGAGGTAGCCCGGCATGCCGTTCATCAGGATGTAGTCGACCCGGCCACGTACCAGCATCTCGAGGATCTGGGCATCGGATTTGGCCTGAAAGCGGGTGATCCTGGGGTTCTCCATAAAATCGGTGGGGTAGGTGTAGCCGAGGGTGATGCCCACCCGCTTGCCCTCCAGCGAGGTGAGCTTGAGATCCCGTTGCGGGTCGCTGGCAAGGGCGAAGATGGCAAGATCCTCCTCGAACATGGGGGTATCGTGCCAGTGGTACTGGTAGCGGTTCTCTTCGGTGATGGTGGCGTTGAAGCACCCCGCAAGTTTGCCGCTTTTCGCATCGTGCATGCAGCGGGCGAAGGGGAGGGTGCGAAAGACAATCTCGATCCCTTCGGCGGCGAACACCGCCTTGACCAGCTCAGGCGCCAGTCCGTGGGGCTGGTCATCCTCATTGTCCTTGTCGCGCTCGCAGTAGGGGGCCCAGTCATCTTCGGCACCAATGACAAGCGGGGTGGCCCCGAGCGGGCTGGTAGCCAACAGCATCAGACAAACCAGCCATTTTTTTAACAACGGAACCATAGGTACACCTCATCGACAGCAGCCTTACAAGCATAGCCACACTTCTGCGCTGACTTGTAGTTGCAGGAGTATTGGTGAGGGAGGTAAACGAGGGCGAGAAAAAAACGCCCCGGCAGGCGACGGGGCGAAAGAGAGCTCATCCATGGGCTGACAACAGTGCTTACAACAGGAAATCAATAACCGAAGCGGGTCGCCTCGAAGCGGTTGAGCAACCGGTGGACGAGGTAGCAGGCCAGCAGGGTGACCACGATGGCAAACAGGATGCTGCTCACCCGGTAGAGGGCGCTGAACACCAGATCGTTGCCCGGGGTGAGGTACTGGCCAAACAGGATGCCGAGGGTGGTGAGGGCGCCAAAGCCGACCCCGGAGCCGCCTGCCTCCTTGACGTGGGCATGGCTGAACAGCATGGCGCCGAGCCACAGCAGTGGAGCGACCAGCAGCAGTTGCCCTGACCAGTCATAGAGCAGCAGCTGGCCGAGCAGGCCGAAGGTGACCCCCAGCAAGGTACCCATCGCCCGTTTACGGGCATAACTCAGCGCACCGTTCCAGTGCATGGGGAAGAGCACCAGCAGGGTCGTGGCCTGGGCAGACATGGAGTCGCGCAGGTCAAACACCTGAAATACCAGAAACGACAGGGTGGCCACAGTGGCCCCCAGCAGAGCTTCATGGCGCATCCGGTGCGGCGCCTTGGGGGCCGAGGCGGGCTTGGGTCTGGCCTCCACATCCGGGATCAGCATGGTCATCAGGTAGGCGATCAGCACCGACAGCACGCTCGCCCAGATATTGTTGAGGATCAGGTCGTTGAGGTCGGTCTGCGGATAGCTGGCAAAGTGCAGCATGATGCTGAGGCTCAGCACCCCGTTGGCCCCGAACAGAAACAGGCTGCCCCGCGACATGGCGGCGAAACGGTAGAGAAACAGCAGAAAGGCGATGGGAGTCATCAGCGCCGGATGGCTGCCAAACAGCCCCCCCAGCAGCCCGACCTCCACCCCACAGACCACCGCCGCCGCGATCAGCTGGCGTGCGGCATGGCCATTCATCACCGGCACCATCCCCAGCAGCAGCACCGGCGTGACCGTATAGAAGACCCCGTAATTCCAGCCAAACAGCTTGCAGAGCAGAAAGCCCGTGGTGCAGCCAAAGGCGATGCGCAGGCACTGGCGCAGCTCGTTGCCGGTGAGGGGCCGATACCAGAGGTGAGTGGCAGCACCACCGGCGGGGTGTGCTGGGGCGGTATTGGCCGACGGGTGAGTGGCGTGGTTAGTAGACATAATGGAGCAGGCTGAGCAGGTGGATCTGGCCCCGTGCCAGCATGGCGGTCAGGGCATTGTCCGGCAGCAGTTGCACCGTGGCCCGCGCCCCGGCTGGCAGATGGTCGGGGAGCTGCTCCAGCTCGAGGTGCAGCCGCATCCGCTGGGCATCCCGTACCCAGCGATCCGACTCCACCGGCGCCGCCAGCCGACCGTTGGCATCAAACTGACCGGCACTCACCCCGGCATCCAGACTGCTCACCCGGGCAGGATAGAGCTGACCCGGCTCGCCATCGAAGGCGACCAGTGCGCGGGTTTGCTCGCCAACATGGCGCAGGCTCTTCTCCCGAAAATCGGCTATGACATCTACCTGTTCCGACACCAGCGCCAGCAGCGGGCTGCCAGCGCTGGCGATACTGCCCGGCTTGAGCTGCAGGTTGGTGATGGTGCCATCCTGATCCGCGTGGACCTGGCTGTAAGAGAGGGCCAGCTGCGCTTGCGCCAGCTTGTTGCGGGCCTGGCGCAGCAACAGATTGTCCTCACCGGTCACGCCACGACTGGCCTTGATCTGGGCCAGTTTGGCCTGACTGGCGCGCAGGTTGGCCTGGGCGCTGCGCAGGGCGCTGTCAGCCTCATCTTTTTGTTGCACTGAGACCATGTGGCGCTGGAACAGCGCATCGATCCGCTCAGCCTCGCGCCACTTCTGGCTGGCCAGGGTCTCCTTGGCGTTGATCTCGGCAACGGCGGCGGTCAGGGCGGCATCCAGTTCACTGTTCTGCTGCTCTGCCTGCGCCAGCGCAAGGCGGGCCTGCTCCACCGCCAGTTCAAAAGGGGCCGGATCCAGCCTGAACAGCAGATCCCCCTTCTTGACCTGCTGGTTGTTGTGAACGGCGACCTCGATCACCTTGCCGCTCACCTGGGGGGCCAGCTTGGTGACCACCCGGGTCGCCATCGCCTGAGGGGTGAGGGGCATCAGCAGGTCGGCTATCAGAAAATAGGCAAACAGGGTGGCAAAGCCCGCCATGGACCATTTGATCCAGCGGGTAAATTGTTGATCCGGGGTCATCTTATTCTCTCTCTGTGTCGGTCTCGGGAGGGCTTGTATCGCCTCCGGCTTGTCGGTCGTGGTGTTGTTCAATTTTGCTGAGGGCGTTGGCCGAGATCCGCTGCACCGTGGCTTCAAACAGTTGCAGGGTCTGCTCGTCGATGCCCCCCAGCAGCTCCCGGCGGATATTCATGATGCGGTCGGCGATCTGATCGAGCAGGGTCTGGCCAGCCGGGGTCACGCAGACGATGCGGGCCCGCTTGTCCTGACTGCAGCAGTGGCGCTCAATCAGTCCCTGCTCTTCCAGCTGGCCCAGGGTGCGCATCAGGGAGGGGAGCTCTATCTCGAGGGCTTCGGCCAGGGTCTTCTGGCTGACATGGTTCCCCATGCGGGAGAGTTTCCACAGCGCGGTCCAGCGGGGATGGGTGAGGCCAAGGGGAGCCAGCTCCAGGTCGGCGGCAGTACGCCATAGCCGGTGCATCCGCGCTATCTGCTCGGCGAGCGACAGCTCGCGCAACCTTTCCAGATCCGTCATCTTCTCATCCTCAATGTACTTAGCCTGCTAACTATCATACTTGTTTAGCAGGCTAAGTAAATAGTGTGATGCTGATCATGTTTCTGGTCGGATCTTTCGTTGGTGAGGGCGAGCAGCATTCGAGCCCCTGATATTATTCTCGGGGCTGATCCACTCGAGGCTCTCTTGCCGATTCGGATATTGCGCCGTGAATGGAGGATATCCGGTGGTTATTTTCATGAAATTTTCAGCTTCAGCGAGCAGCTCTTTTTTTATCCGCTAATATTGATGGGGTTATAAAACAAGGGGGAAACGGGTTGTGGATGGATATGACAGTGGATGTGTGTATCTGGCAATTGAAGCGCTGTTGAGTGATGGGGAATATGGTGCAGAGTCACACCATGGCGTGAATCGGGAAGGCGCTATCAGAAGTACCGATATCAGTCATGATTTTGACCCCGCCAATATTCCATTGCTGTTGGCAGAATAGACCTGACCGTGTGTGATCCTTGTGAGTTCAAGCCAGTGCTCTGGTATTCGCTGGCTTGACTCATCACTATTTCAATCTCCCCTTTTTGCATCTTTCTCCTCACCCTTTTTCATCGTGCGTGCTTCCTGCACGCCGACTCAAACCCTGATGTGGCATGCCGTGGCACTCGCGTTATGGCGATGACATTGCCCGCTGATTATCACTCACAGGAGCTGTGGCGATAAATGGTCGCAGAGCTTGTCATCTGGCTCTGTTATTTCCCCGAAGGGGGGAGATCATCGCATCGTTATTACTGCTGATCACCCAAATATCCGCCATTATGGTCGCTCGTTTTATCACCCTATTTCCTGACTTGGTCGGGTATCGGATGTCTGGTGTTCTATTGTGCTGCGCACGTTGGCGGCACCATGATGTTTAAGTTTTTAATGTTTTTATATGGCTTTGCAGTCTGGCTAACCGACAGGGGCGAGGGGGATCAATAAAGTAGCGGCCACAATCACACGCAGAGTACATAACAATGAAAAACCTCTCACCCCTACAAACCACACAAGAAAAGGCCGCCTTTATGGGCGGCCAACAAATTGCCGGTATGCCGCTCTTTATATTTCTGGGGTTGGCGACCTGCGTTCTCTTTTCCGGCTGGAATGGCTCGTTGCCGCTGGGCATGGTCGGTGCGCTGGCACTGATGTTTGTGCTGGGCACCCTGCTGACCGAGCTGGGGGAGCGGATCATGCCGATCCGTGAATATCTGGGGGGCGGCACCATCCTCGCCATCTTTGGCGGCGCCGCCCTGTTCGAATACCAGCTGCTGCCGGTGCAGGCGGGGCAGGTCATCACCAACTTCATGAAGGAGGGAGGCTTTCTCAACTTCTTTATCGCCAGTCTGGTGACCGGTTCGGTGTTTGGCATGAGCAGTGCGTTGCTGAAAAATGCCGCCATGCGCTATCTGCCGGTGATCCTCGGCGGCGTGGCGCTGGCACTGCTGAGCGTGGGGCTGGTCGGCTCCCTGATGGGGTATGGCTTCAAGAATGCGGTGCTGCTGATCGGCCTGCCGATCATGGGCGGTGGCATGGGCGCCGGTGCGGTGCCCTTGGTGGAGATCCTCTCCGGCCCGATGCAGATGTCCAGTGCGGATCTCTTGTCGCGCATGGTACCGGCGGTGGTGATCGCCAATACCCTGGCCATTCTGGTGGGCTCCCTGCTGGCGCGCCTCGGTCGCCGTTACCCCTCCCTGACTGGCAACGGCAAGCTGATGGTTAAAGAGAGTAGCCAGAGCATTGCCGATGAGCAGGCCGAAGCGCCGACCCTGCAGAGTCTGGGCATGGGCCTTTTCATCAGCTCCAGCATGTTTGTGCTGGGCTCCCTGCTTGGCAACTTTATCCCCATGCACCCCTTCGCCCTGATGATTTTGGCGGTCGCCTTTATCAAGGTGAGCGGCCTGCTGCCGCGCCGTTATGAGCAGGCGGCGGCCGACTGGTATCAGTTTGTGGTGAGCAACCTCACTCCCTCCCTGCTGGTGGGGATCGGCGTCGCCTATACCAGTATTCCGGAGCTGATCAGCGCCTTCTCCATCAGCTACTTCGTGCTGGTCATGGTCACCGTGATCGGTGGCGCCCTCGGCGCGGCGCTGGTGGGCCGGATGATCGGTTTCTATCCCATCGAGGCGGCCATCACCGGCGGGCTCTGCATGGCCAACATGGGCGGCACCGGCGACGTAGCCGTGCTCTCGGCGGCCCAGCGGATGAAGCTGATGCCCTTTGCCCAGATCTCCTCTCGCCTTGGCGGCGCCGTGATGCTGATCCTGGCCACCGCCCTTATCTCCCTGCTCGCCTGATACCGGATTGAGGAACAAACAAAATGAACGACATCATGATGGGCACCAGCCTGCCCTATGCAGAACGCAAGCGTCAGGGCGTGCGGGGGCGTATGCCCCACAAGGAGGAGTCCCTCTCCCAGCAGCGGCGCCGGATCTACCGATTGGTCAGCGCCATGCAGAGTCCGTTTGACCAGCATCTGCTGCTGCGCCAGCTGCAGGAGGACAACCCGGTGCTGTTCTACGATCTGGTGCGCCACCACCTGCCGGAGCTGCTGCCGATCATCTACACCCCGGTGGTGGGGGAGGCATGCCAGCGCCACAGCGATCTCTATCTGCGCAGCCACGGGCTCTATCTCTCCTGGCACGACCGGGACGATCTCGACGACATCCTCGAGTCGGTGGAGCAGGAGGTGGACGTGATCGTCATCTCCGATGGCGAGCGGGTGCTGGGGCTTGGCGATCTCGGTATCGGCGGCATGGGGATCTGTATCGGCAAGCTGGCGCTCTACTCCGCCGCTGGCGGCATCAATCCGGCGCGCACCCTGCCGCTCTGTGTCGATGTGGGCACCAACAACCCCGAGCTGCTGGAGGATGACTCCTACCTCGGCTGGCAATCCCCGCGCATCGACGGCGAGAGCTATTACCACTTCATGGACAAGGTGGTGGCCGCCATTCGCAAGCGCTGGCCGCAGGTGGTGCTGCAGTTTGAAGACTTTGCCGGCAAGCATGCCGCCAACCTGCTGACCCGTTATCGCGACGAGCTCTGCATGTTCAACGACGATATTCAGGGCACGGCGGCGGTCGCCTCCGCCTGCGTGCTGGCCGGGTTGCAGCAGGCGGGTACCGCCCTGTGCGATGCCCCGGTACTGATCGTCGGCGCGGGCTCTGCCGGTTGC
>OEQN01000190.1_pt1 | contig 16967 bp, 14 predicted proteins | sample 1539781 | NCBI WGS metagenome assembly OEQN01 (sample SAMEA3891236, study PRJEB23780) | metagenome | biome: terrestrial biome; feature: animal house; material: water of meat washing | place: Italy | collected 2015-05-12 | reverse complement strand
GGTAAAACCAGTGTCATGCTGTCTTTTCATTCATTTACAAGGAGAGGTATCATGGATGAAGCGCAAGTACAACGTATCCTAAATAATCCTGAATTTCAAACCATGGCAAAAAAGAAAACCAGCCTTGGCATCATGTTTTCACTGATTACGTTGATTGTTTGGTTTGGATTTTTGTTGTTGGTTGGTTTTGATCCTGCCATGTTTGCTGCCCCTATCTCAGCGGGTGCATCAGCGCCCGTTGGTTTTTATATCGCCACCGCTATCATGATTTTTGTTCCTGTTATCACTGCAATTTATATCAGTAAAGCCAACGGTGAGTTTGATAGTTTGACTCGAAAAGTTATTGATGACATCAGTAGTGGCAAGGTGTAGCCGCACAGGGATTGTGCTCGGTATCAACCTTTTTAATTGATTTTTTGACACCATGGAGGGTGGCATGTTACAACAAAAATATAAGGGCGTTGCAAAGCGGGTGGGCAAAATTTCAACTGCCGCAAGCTTGACATTAATGGGTCTAATGGCTCAGATGCCAGCATGGGCAGCTGGGGCATTAGACGGTGAAGTAAAAAAACAACCGCTAAACATTTCAGCGATTATCATGTTTTTGATTTTCGTGGTTGCAACCCTGGGGATCACTTATTGGGCATCCAAACAAAACAAAACTGCCAGTGACTTTTATACGGCGGGTGGTGGCATTTCAGGCACCAAAAATGGTATTGCTATCGCAGGTGACTATATGTCTGCGGTCACCTTCCTCGGTCTATCAAGTATGGTGTTTACGGTGGGCTTTGACGGCATGATCTATACACTGGCATTTTTGATTGGCTGGCCTATTATTCTGTTCTTAATTGCAGAGCGTTTACGCAATCTAGGTAAGTTTACCTTTGCAGACGTAGCGTCTTATCGATTCCAACAAACGCCTGTGCGTATTTTTGCGGCATCGGGTACCTTAGTAGTTGTTTCTTTATACCTAATTGCCCAAATGGTGGGCGCGGGTAAATTAATTCAGTTATTGTTTGGGCTAGATTATGCCTATGCCGTCTTAACAGTGGGCATTTTGATGATGATTTATGTATTGTTTGGCGGTATGCTTGCCACCACATGGGTACAGATTATCAAAGCCATTTTATTGATGTCAGGCGCGACTTTTATGGCCTTAATGGTTATGAACCATGTTGGCTTTAGTTTTGACAACTTATTTAAACAAGCGGTTGCGGTTCACAGTAAACATGAGGCAATTTTAGCACCTGGTAAACTGGTGAATAATCCGATTGAAGCGGTTTCTTTGGGTATTGGTCTATTATTTGGTACTGCAGGTTTGCCGCACGTATTAATGCGTTTTTTCACTGTGCCTGACGCAAAAGCAGCGCGTAAATCTGTACTGGTGGCAGCCAGCTGTATTTCTTATGTGTTTTTCTTAATCGTTATTATCGGTTTGGGTGCTATCGTGATCCTCGCTGAACATCCCGACTATTTCACCACGATTGTGAAAGATGGCGTGAGCAAAGTTGAGTTAATCGGTGGTGCCAACATGGCGGCGATTCATTTATCACATGCAGTTGGTGGTAACTTGTTCTTAGGCTTTATCTCTGCCGTTGCATTCGCAACCATCCTAGCGGTTGTTGCAGGTTTGACCCTATCAGGCGCGTCTGCGGTCAGTCATGACTTGTACGCCAGTGTGATTAAAAAAGGTCGTAGCACCCATGCAGAAGAAATGCGCGCTTCACGTATCACCGTATTTGTACTTAGTGTGCTTGCTATGGTACTTGGTATTATCTTTGAAAAACAAAACTTGGCGTTTATTGCAAGTTTAGTATTTGCGGTAGCGGCATCTGCCAACTTCCCTATCTTATTCTTGGCGATGTTCTGGAAAGGCTTGACCACGCGTGGCGCGGTGATTGGTGGTTTTTCAGGTCTGATTATGGCGGTGGTGTTAATCGTCTTGGGTCCTGCGGTTTGGGTGGATATTATGCACCATGAAACCCCTGCATTCCCTTACAAAAACGTGGCGTTATTTAGTATGCCTGTGGCATTCTTGATGGCGTGGATTGGTTCTATCACCGACAACTCACCCCGTGCTGCCCTTGATAAAGCAGGTTATGACGCCCAGTACGTGCGTTCGTTAACAGGTATCGGTGCAGAAGGCGCTTCTGATCACTAATTGATAATCCCCATAAAAAAATACCGCTTAACCATAAGCGGTATTTTTTTGGTCAGCGCCCATCAAGTTTAGGGATGAATTTTGACAAAATTGGTATTGGCGGCATGGTTACTGGCGACATTGTCAGATTTTTTGGTATACAGTTTTGATTTTGAGCGATAAGGCACTAAGCCAGACGGCACCACATTCTTGGCAGATTCATAGTTATTGATAGAATCGTCAAAGAAGATATGTGGGGCGAAGGTTTGTAGCACGTGTTTTTTATCCAATCCTCCCAAAAAAAATGCCAAATCCACACTTACCCCCCACTCCCGCAAAGTCTTAATCGCTCGTAAATCGGCAGGCGCATTGCGTGCTGTCACTAGGGCAATTTGTATAGGCGGATGTTTGGGTTTAGAGGGCAAGCGTTGTTGTAGTTTGGAGAGTTTTATCAAAAAATCAGCATAAGGGCCCTTGTTCATGGGAACATCGCTCATTTTGGCTTCATAGTCATGAAAGGCTTTGAGCCCTTTGGTTTGTGATAATAACTCGCCTGCCTCATCAAACAGTACCGCATCACCGTCAAAGGCGATACGCAGCTGCTCGGTATCCAGTTCTTTCATATCAATGGGCGGTGCATCCAAAATTGCGCAGGCACACACGCCCGCATCCGTCACTTGCTGGGCATCGTCATGATTGGTGGTCAAAAATAAATCCACCTTAAAATCAGACACATAATCTGCCACCCCCTCCCCTGAGGTAAAGGCAGAGCGGGTAATGGGCAATCCGTATGAGCGGATGGCGTTAAGCACTTGAATCCCTGTATCTGGGCTATTTTTAGACATAATCACCACCTCCACCATGGGCGTCATTACCTCATTTAACGTTTCAGTCTGCGGCAGATGACGGTTTAAATTAAGTAGCGCTTTAATCAGTGGATAGCCCGTGCCTGTTTGTAGCGGGTCATTTTCTCGTTCAATCATATAACGGCGAAACTTATCAACCGCGGTATGAGGGTCATCGCTCAGTGCGGTTTGAAAAAACTGCTCAGACTCCGATAAATCAAACAATGCCGTGGCAGAAACAGCTACAATTAAGGTGTTGGAAAAATCGACTGACATACAAAGCTCTCTTGATGATGATAAAATATTTGTGACACCCTATTAGCAAACATAGCAACCTAACGCTGCAAGGATTGCCACTTTTTGGGGTGGTCAGATCAAAGACACAGATGGCGTTAATCTATTCATGTTTCTTTATGTTAGCGCCTTTGTTTCATACGCGAAATTTGCTATAATACGGCATTTACGCTTTTTAAAACGTAACTTTTACATAGGGTTTTGTTGCAGAGCCAAGCACAGTAAGTTTAGCATTCCCAACAATATTCCTAATTTTTTATTCCCATCTCTCACGGTTATATGACCGATAGTGCCGGTCATCACTGCCAAAGGACAACAGGAGCAATTATGGTAGCCATTACCCTACCCAACGGCGATATCAAACAATTTGACGGGCAAACTTCTGTGATGGAAGTGGCGCAAAGCATCGGTGCAGGGCTTGCCAAAGCCACCGTGGCTGGACGTGTCAACGGTCAATTGGTCGATGCATGCGACCCCATTACGCATGACGCTACCGTCCAAATTATCACCCCCAAAGACAGCGAAGGGGTGGAAATCATTCGCCACTCGACCGCCCACTTATTAGGTCATGCGGTCAAGCAATTGTATCCTGACGTCAAGATGGTAATTGGGCCTGTCATTGAAGATGGCTTTTATTATGACATCTATAGCGAGCGCCCGTTTACGCCCGATGATATGGCAAAAATTGAAGCGCGCATGACCCAATTGATTAACCAAGATTACGATGTCATCAAAAAAGTCACGCCACGCGATGAGGTGCTAGCAATATTTAAAGCACGCGGTGAAGACTACAAAATTCGCTTGGTTGAAGACATGCCTGATGAAAAAAGCATGGGGCTATACTATCACCAAGAATACATCGACATGTGCCGCGGACCACACGTCCCCAATACCCGATTCCTAAAAGCCTTTAAACTCACCAAAATGAGCGGCGCGTACTGGCGCGGCGATGCCAAAAACGAGCAATTACAGCGTATATATGGCACCGCATGGGCAGATAAAAAAGAGCTTAAAGCCTATATCCAGCGCATTGAAGAAGCCGAAAAACGTGACCACCGCAAAATCGGCAAAGCGCTTGATCTATTTCACATGCAAGAAGAAGCCCCTGGTATGGTATTTTGGCATGCCAATGGCTGGACCATGTACCAAATCCTTGAGCAATATATGCGCAAGGTACAAAAAGACCACGGCTATCAAGAAATCAAAACCCCGCAAGTGGTTGACCGCAGCCTTTGGGAAAAATCAGGGCATTGGGGCAACTATGCCACCAATATGTTCACCACGGCATCAGAAAGCCGTGACTTTGCCATCAAACCGATGAACTGCCCTTGTCATATCCAAGTGTTTAACCAAGGCTTAAAATCCTACCGTGACTTGCCACTGCGCCTTGCCGAATTTGGCTCTTGTCACCGTAATGAGCCGTCGGGGTCACTACATGGCTTGATGCGCGTGCGCGGTTTTGTGCAAGATGATGCCCATATTTTTTGTAGCCAAGCGCAGATTCAGCAAGAAGTCGCCGACTTTATCAAATTGACCTTAGCGGTATATGATGACTTTGGCTTTAATGATATCCAAATGAAACTCTCCACACGCCCCGAAAAACGCGTGGGCAGTGATGAAGTTTGGGACATCTCAGAAAAAGCCTTAGCCGATGCCTTAGATAGTGCAGGGCTTGACTGGCAGTATTTGCCAGGCGAAGGTGCGTTTTATGGGCCTAAAATTGAATTTAGCCTAAAAGACTGTTTGGGTCGGGTATGGCAATGTGGTACGATTCAAGTTGACTTTAACATGCCAGAACGTCTTGGTGCGGAGTTTGTCAACGAAAAAGGCGACCGCGAAGTGCCTGTGATGCTCCACCGCGCCATTTTGGGCTCGTTTGAGCGCTTCTTGGGTATGCTGCTTGAGCATTATGCTGGCTGGATGCCTGTGTGGCTTGCGCCTACCCAAGTGGTGGTGATGAACATCACCGACAACCAAGCCGATGCCTGCCAAGCGATTGCTGAGCAGCTCAATGCGGCAGGCTTACGCGTCATCACCGATTTGCGTAATGAGAAAATTGGCTTTAAAATTAGAGAGCGCACCCTAGAACGCATTCCTTATATGATTGTCATGGGTGACAAAGAAGTAGAAAGTAACCAAGTCAACGTCCGCACGCGTGAAGGCGAGAACCTTGGCGTCATGAGTGCCGAGGCATTTATTGAATTGGTGAACCAAGCAACCGCCCAAAAAGGGCGCGTTATATCAAAAACAGCGTAGGAGTAAGTATTATTAAGAGTTCAAATCGTTTAGACATCAACGAGGAAATTCGTGCCAAAGAGGTACGCCTAGTCAAAGAAGACGGCGAACAAGTTGGTGTTGTGGATATTAAAACGGCTCTACAAGCCGCCCGTGATGCTGAGTTGGATTTGGTCGAAATAGTACCAGACGCTCAGCCACCTGTTGCCAAAGTGATGGACTACAGAAAATATCTGTATGACCAAAAACAAAAAGCCAAAGAAGCCAAGAAAAACCAAAAACAGACGCAATTGAAAGAAATCAAACTGCGTCCTGGCACGGAAGAAGCCGACTACCAAGTCAAACTGCGTAAAATCCGTGAATTCTTGGAAGACCAAGACAAAGTCAAAGTCACCATTCGCTTCCGTGGACGCGAAATGGCGCACCAACAAATTGGCCTGCAGCAGCTTGAAAAAGTGATTGCCGACATTACCGATATTGGTAACGTTGAACAAGCACCTAAGGTAGAAGGGCGGCAAATGGGCATGCTACTTGGACCTACCAAGAAAAAATAACCTGCTTTTGCTGATTAAAAAACCACATTGTCAGACATGTGGTTTTTTATTGAATGTGACTTTTAATAAATATTCTCAGATGATAAAAATAGGTGATAAGCGGTATTAGGCTTTGATGTCGGCATATTCTGGGTGTTTTTGCATATAACTTGCCACGTATGAGCACGCAGGTACTACCTTTTTGCCTTGTTCACGGGCATAGTCTAGTGCGTGTTTGGTGAGCTCCCCTGCAATGCCGCGACCGCCAATGGCACTGGGCACGATGGTATGGACATATACCAGTTTATGGCCTTGGACTTGATTGCTTAAATACGCGGTCGTACCATCAACGGTGGTTTCAAAACGCTGGGCTTGTGGGTTGTGCGTAATGGCTATTTGGGTGTTTGACATCATTTTTTCCTTGTTTTATACAGATGGGTCACATGATGGTAACACAGCACCTGATGGTATCTTGTAAAAGTTATGAAAGATTCGGTATCGCGTTTGCAAATCATTTTTCCCTAGGCTTTTACCTTGCCCCTACCCTTTAACAATGCGATAATAAACGGTTAAGTTTTTAGGGTAGTTCAATCACTTGGGCGTATTGCATATGCCCCTACTTCAACGTAAAACATTAGGTAAATCATGGCTCAATATATTTATACCATGAACAAGGTATCAAAAATTGTTCCACCCAAACGGGAAATTTTAAAAGACATCAGCCTGTCTTTTTTCCCAGGTGCAAAAATCGGCGTACTGGGTCTCAACGGTGCGGGTAAATCAACCTTGCTCAAAATCATGGCAGGCGTGGATACCGAGTTTAATGGGGAAGCGCGCGCACAAACGGGTATCAAGATTGGCTACCTTGCCCAAGAACCGCAGCTAGACCCTGCCAAAGACGTGCGCGGCAACGTGGAAGACGGCGTGCGTGAAGCCCTAGACGCCTTGGCGCGCCTTGATGAAATCTACGGTGAATATGCCCTACCCGATGCCGACTTTGACAAACTTGCCGCCGAACAAGGCAAGATGGAAGACATCATACAAGCGTGGGACGCCCACAACCTTAACAACCAACTAGAAAAAGCCGCCGATGCGCTGCGCCTACCCGCGTGGGATGCCGATGTGTCCAAGCTATCGGGCGGTGAAAAACGCCGCGTGGCGCTGTGCCGTCTGTTGTTATCCAAACCCGACATGCTACTCCTTGATGAACCCACCAACCACTTGGACGCCGAATCAGTCGCTTGGCTTGAGCATTTCTTAAAAGACTATAGCGGCACTATCGTTGCGATTACCCATGACCGCTATTTCCTTGATAATGTGGCAGAGTGGATTTTGGAGCTTGACCGTGGCTATGGCTACCCTTACCAAGGTAACTACACCGAATGGCTTGAGCAAAAAAATAAACGCCTAGAGCAAGAACAAAAACAAGAAGAAGCCTTCGCCAAAGCGCTCAAACAAGAGCTTGAATGGGTGCGAAAAAACCAAAAAGGTCAACAAGCCAAATCAAAATCTCGCTTGCAACGTTTTGAGGAGTTAAACTCCAAAGAATTCCAGCAGCGTAACGAAACTGCCGAAATTTACATTCCACCAGGGTCGCGTTTGGGCAATAAAGTCATTGAAGTCAACAATATCTCAAAATCATTTGGTGATCGTTTGCTATATGAAAACCTATCATTCACGGTGCCACCCATGGCGATTGTGGGGATTATCGGACCCAATGGCGCGGGTAAAACCACGCTGTTTAACATGATTACTGGCAAAGACAAGCCAGATACGGGCACGGTAGAAGTGGGCGAATCGGTGAAAGTGGCGTATGTCGGACAGGTGCGTGATGAGCTTGACGACAAAAAAACCGTGTGGGAAGAAGTCTCAGACGGTCTTGATATGATTACTGTGGGCGAATACACCACGCCTAGCCGTGCTTATATCGGACGTTTCAACTTTAAAGGTCAAGACCAACAAAAACTGGTCGGTAGCCTATCGGGCGGTGAGCGTAACCGTCTGCAACTTGCCAAAACCTTAAAGCAAGGGGCAAACGTGCTGCTGCTGGATGAGCCATCGAATGACCTTGATGTCGAGACGTTGCGCGCACTCGAGGATGCGGTGGAAGTGTTCCCTGGTACGGTGATGGTGGTGTCGCATGACCGCTGGTTCCTTGACCGTATTGCCACCCATATTTTGGCGTTTGAGGAAGAAGGTCCGATTTGGTTTGATGGTAACTACTCAGAGTTTGAGGCGTACCGCAAAAAACAATTGGGCGCGGATGCCGAGCCAAAACGCATGAAATATAAAAAGATTGCGAAATGATTTAACGGCTAAATTTTGTTAAAATAGCCCATCGTGACCTAAGTTGCGGTGGGTTTTTTATGGGGGACATTAATGGGCTATAATCTTGGTTTTATCAGCGATGAGGATATTTTTAATCCACCAAATCTTTTCTCAATCAACACCCAATATATCTATCCCCATAATACGGCAATAATACTAGCTATAATTTGATTATGTCCAATTAATACCCATCGAAAAAATGTTGTTTAATGGGATTTAAATAAATTACTTGATGGGCTTTATTTTTATAATTATCAAATACTTGATTAATAACGTCTTCTATTTGTCTAGTATTAACCGCCTGATTGTTAATCTGTAAAAATCCAATTGGTATAGCAGGTTGCTTTTCAAATAACTTGCTGTTATGGCGTTCAAATACAATGCGCGGATGGCGGTCATGGCTAATATGAATTGCTTCAATATCTTGGTACGCTATAATGATATCCTCTTTGAACCATTGCGTTATGCTGATATGCTGTTTGTTCAAAGTAAAAAGTGGTTTTTTATCAATCAATTGCTTTAATAATATTACATCCCAACCGATACAAAATATGATAATGATAATTTTAATAAGTATAGGCCATTCACCCCGATGTGTGTCTATTGGATAAATTAGGTCATAACCAAAAAATACTAAGCCAATCATGCACAAAATAGCAAGAAAAACCAGCATACGAGGTTGCTGATAAAACTTAATTGGTAATGCTAATTCCATTATCGCTTGATGTCGCGTCAAAATTATACCAACTCTAACCGTAATAAACTCTGATAAATCCTATCACCCCACGTATTGGGGCATACATAATCTGCAACCGCTTTTAGGTCGGAATATGCATTATTTATTCCCATGCCAACGGCTGCTTTTTGTAATATTTCATATTACTGACTCACCGTCAAATGCTATTGTATATTTAAATGTCAGCCTAAATTTATCTAATAATCATGCAACGCCCCATGTTGTAGTAAAACCATGCCATGAGTGGTATGTAAAATATACTCTACGTTTGACAGAAAAAAACCAACTTCTAGCAGTTGGTTTTTTATTCAGATTCAAAAATTAAAACAACACCCGTACCCGAATGGTTTCTGGGATATTTTTAAGCGCTTCAACCGCTTGCGCAGAATCACCACTACCCACATCCATCACCAGATAGCCCACATCTTCTTCGGTCATTAGGCTTTGTGCAAAGATATTGATATGCGCATCGGCAAAGGATTTGTTAATCTGTGACAACACGCCAGGGACGTTTTTGTGAATATGTAGCAAGCGGTGCGTGCCTTCTTTTTGTGGCATACTGATATTTGGGAAGTTTACTGACGTTGCCGTGTCACCCATATCCGAATAACGCACGAATTTGTCCGCCACTTCAAGACCGATATTGGCTTGGGCTTCTTGGGTTGAGCCACCGATATGCGGCGTCAAAATCACGTTGTCAAACGCGCGTAGCGGTGATTCAAATTCTTCATCCGCTGATTTTGGTTCTTTGGGAAACACGTCAATCGCCGCGCCCAAGATATGACCGCTCTCTAATGCCGCTGCTAGCGCATCAATGTCCACACATTTGCCACGCGCCGCATTGATTAGGTGCGCGCCTTGTTTCATGGCAGCCAATTCTGTGGCGGTAATCATGTTGCGAGTGCTAGGCAAGTCTGGCACATGTAGGGTGACCACATCGGCTTTGCCAAGCAGTTCTTCTAAGCTGCCCACTTGGGTGGCATTGCCCAGTGGCAATTTGGTGACCACATCGTGATAGATGACTTTCATGCCAAGGCTTTCAGCCAGTACCGATAACTGGGTGCCAATAGAGCCATAACCCACAATACCCAAGGTTTTGCCGCGTACTTCATAGCTGTCTTTGGCAGATTTGTTCCAGCCGCCACGGTGTACCACCGCGTTTTTTTCGGGGATGCCGCGCATCAGCATGATGATTTCGGCAAGTACCAGCTCCGCGACAGAGCGAGTGTTGGAGTATGGGGCATTAAAGACAGGGATACCCAGCTCACGTGCCGCATCCAAGTCCACTTGATTGGTACCGATACAAAAACAGCCAATCGCGATGAGCTTTTCGGCTTTTTCTAAGATATCGCGGGTCAAATTGGTGCGAGAGCGAATGCCAATAAAATGGGCGTCTTTGATTTTTTCGCTAAGCTCTTCGGGGTCTAAGGCGGTTTTGATGTTTTCAACATTGTGATAGCCTGCCTCCGACAGCACGTTAAATGCGTTGTCATGCAAGCCTTCAAGCATCAAAAAGCGGATTTTGTCTTTTTCAAGTGATAGATTTTGTGCCATAACAAACCCCTAGTCAGTATTTTTAGTCAATTATCCTACCATACTTGGGGGCAGTTTTGTGGCGAAATTCTCGTAAAACTTTGGGATTTTTTATTTTTTTTGGCAAAAATTGTGGTGAATCTGCCCATGTTTTTGTTAAATTTCATGATCATTGTTATGCTATTATAGGGGCTTAAAAAATTTTTAATTTCTGCAAAACATACGGGTAAAAACCACGCCATGACTGCTAATAAAACCGCTATCAATACGTTGATTGACCAACTACACCAGCAAGGATTTGATGCGCACCAAATCAAAACCGACGCGGACAGTTTGAGCTTTTGGGGCAAAGATTGGACCAAGCATTTTGAGCCCAATGCCAGTGCCATTGTGTTCCCAAAATCCACCCAGCAAGTCCAAACCGTGGTCAAGCTGTGCAACGCGCTAAACATCGTCATCACCCCAAGCGGTGGACGCACAGGCTTGTCCGCAGGGGCAGTTGCTGCCAATGGCGAGGTGGTGATTAGCCTTGATAAAATGCACCAAGTATTGGGCTTCTACCCTGCCGACCGTATGGTGGAAGTTGAGGCAGGCATTGTCACCAAAGCGCTGCAAGACTTTGCCGAACAGCAAGGGTTGTATTACCCCGTGGACTTTGCCTCAGCTGGTTCAAGCCAGCTTGGCGGCAATATTGGCACCAATGCAGGCGGCATCAAGGTCATCAAATACGGCATGACCCGCAACTGGATATTAGGTCTTACGGTGGTGACAGGTAAAGGCGATATTTTGCAGCTCAACAAAGGCATGATAAAAAACGCCACAGGTTATGATTTGCGTCATTTGTTTATCGGGGCAGAAGGCACCTTAGGCATTGTCACCGAAGTGCAAGTCAAGCTAGAGCGTCAGCCCAAAAACTTAACCGTGATGGTGCTAGGCGTGCCAGAGTTTGCCAATATCATGCAAATCTTGTCGGCATTTCAAAGCAAAATGGATTTGACCGCGTTTGAATTTTTTGATGATGTCGCCGTTGACAAGTTACTTGCCACAGGGCATGTGCAAAAACCGTTTGAAACCGATGCGCCGTTTTATGCGCTACTAGAATTTGAAGCGCCTTACGAGCCGATTATGGACATGGCAATGCAGATTTTTGAAGACTGTCTGAACGAAGGCTGGGTGCTAGATGGGGTGATGAGTCAGTCCATTCACCAAGCCCAAGAGCTATGGAAACTGCGTGAGTATATCTCTGAAACCATCTCGGTATTTACTCCGTACAAAAATGATATCTCGGTGCTCATCAGCCATGTGCCTGCATTTATCGCGGATATTGATGCCATCGTTAGCCAAAATTACCCTGATTTTCAGGTGTGCTGGTTTGGGCATATTGGTGATGGCAATTTACACTTAAATATTTTAAAACCAGAGAACCTTAGCAAAGATGAGTTCTTTGAAAAATGCCAAGTGGTCAACCGATACGTGTTTGAGACAGTACAAAAATACAACGGCTCTATCTCAGCGGAACACGGCGTGGGCATGACCAAAAAGCCGTATCTTGACTATACGCGCCCTGAGGTGGAAATTGATTATCTGCGCGCCATCAAACAAGTATTTGACCCCAATGGCATTATGAATAGGGGTAAAATTTTTGATTGATGTGACAAATTATGACGCACCATTAACCAAACACATTGATCAACCAAATACATTTATGAAAAGGGTATTAACAGCATACCCTTTTTTATTAAGCCGCTCTCTTGACTTTAGCCATCGCTAGCACAACCTTGAATATTAAATAACAACGACGATCAAATAACAATTTCAAAATTTTAAGGTCTATTATGCTTAACAACCTCACAGCAGCAAACCCCATCAAACGCCCGCCAAGTGTCGCCATTATTGGCGGTGGTACAGCAGGTTCAACGGTTGCCATTCGCTTAGCCGAAGCGGGGGTAGAGGTGCATTTATTTGAAAAAAATGCCAGTTTGATTAATTCGCCTCCCATGTGTCATCTGCATGCAGGGGGTAATTTATATCGTGAAATTAGCGATGAGGATTGTAAAACCCTTATGCGCCAATGTATTGATATTGCAAAACTTTATCCAGAGAGTATTGATGTACGCCCCACGGTAATCACCGTGCCAAAGCGTGACAGTGGTACCGCAAGTGCCTTATTGCCAAGGCTTCATACACTGCGCGACTATTATCAAGCGTTGGTTGCCGAAGACGCCAGTAATCAGCTATTAGGCGACCCCGCACAATATTTTCAAGTGTTTGATGAAGAAGAACTTGCCGCCCTAAGCAAACTTCCCCCCGTTGCTATACCTACTACCACAGAAGAGTGGCTGATTCCTGTTACCCAGTTGGTGGCTCTTGAAAAGTTACAGCTGCCTTTGATTGCGGTGCAAGAGTATGGCTGGAACATTTTTCGCCTAGCGGCTGCCGCCACCCTACGCCTAGCGAATTTGCCGACCGCGCAGGTTTATCTTAATACTGCGATTAGCCAGATGCAGCCAGTTGAGCAAGGTTGGCAGCTCAGCTTTACAGACACTCAAGGCGAGATTCAAACCCTTAATGCAGACTTTGTGGTAAATGCTTGCGGTTTTCGCACAGGAATTATTGATGACCAAGCGGGCGTCAAAGTGCAGCGCATGGTCGAGTTTAAGGCGTCTTATTTGAGTGAATGGCGCGGTGAGCACAGCTACCAAGGGCAGTTGCCTGAAATCATTTTTCATGGTGAACGGGGTACCCCGCATGGTATGGCGCAGTTTACTCCCTACCCACAAGGCATATTTCAGCTGCACGGCATGACCGAGTCAATTACTTTATTTAAAGATGGCTTGACCCATAGTAATGACAGCAGTAGCCAGCCACCCATCAATCCTGCCTATCTTGGTTATATTGAGCAAGGCTGGGACAAAACCATACTTAATACACGCACCCAAAATGCCATTGAGTATGTGAGTGAGTTTATTCCCAGTTTTGCCCAAGCGGTACCTGTGGATAATGCCTTATATGGTGGTCAACAGGTGCCAAGTGAAGATATCACCACGCGAGTGGCGGATCTACAAGTGTTTGCTAATAAGCGCTATGCCATCGCCGAGAACGTCAAAGCCAACTCAGCGCTTGATGTGGCAGATGGGGTGGTCGAGGCGCTAATTACGGCTCAGTTATTGCCAAGTCACGCTAGGCAGCGTCCCGTTTGGCAGCCATTAGCGCGCGAAGCGGTCGATGAGCTTGCCGCCAAACTCGCTGCTTGGCGCCAATACCCAGACGCTATGGCAAAAGTCAATCATGCGTTGGTTTTGCCACCTGCTTAAACTTTCTACTTAAATTTTATTGACGTTTAAATTGTCGGGCATTTTGACAATAGGTTTTAGTAGCTCAATTGCTTCATCTACGGTATGACAAACAATCAGCCGCTGAAGGTCTTCTGGCTTCATAAACCCATGCTCGGTGGTGAGATGAAGATGCGCTATGAGCTGGTCATAAAACCCATTGATGTTAAGAATAATCATGGGTTTTTCATGTTGATAAAGCTGACGCCATGTGGCGATTTCCATAATTTCTTCTAATGTTCCAAGCCCACCTGGCAAGGTGATAAAGGCACTGGCATATTCTGCCATGATGGCTTTGCGGGTGTGCATGGTATCGGTCAAATGTAGCCGCGTAAGCCCACCATGCGCCACCTCGCGCTCCATCATAAATTCTGGAATTACCCCAACTGCCATGCCGCCTTTGTCAATCACACCATCAGCCACCGCGCCCATACAACCGATGACGGCACCACCATATACTAGCCCAAGCCCTGCTGCTACCAAGGCGGTGCCAAGCTCGTAGGACATCTTCACATAGCTTGGGTGATTACCCACGCGAGAACCGCAGTACACGGCAACGAGAGGAACGTCAATGTCATCGCGTTTGACAATGTCGCGGATATCACTGATTTGTTTACTGGTAATTATGTCAACAGGGGTCATGCTTTGTCCTTTGATATCTTTTTTATGGTATGGTCATCAGGCTTGATTACTATGCTTGATTACTATGCTTGATTACTATGCTCGACTATTATGCTCGACTATTATGCTTGATAGTCAGGCTTGATAGTCAGTCTGGGTAAAATGTATCGTTGGCTAAATCCGCCGCGCTGGCTAACTGCCATTGTGCCAAGGCATAACCATTTTTTGCGGCTTGTTGGCGCCAAATTTGGGCTTTTTGCAGGTCTATCGCGGTGCCATTGCCTGTGGCATAAATCTGTGCCAAAAAATATTGGGCTTGGGCGTGTCCAAGCTCACTTGCCATCTCAAATTGGCTAATAGCATTGTCATAATCTACCACGATGCTCTCAACCGCCTCATCATTCATTTGGTACACGTACGGATCACCACCTTGATACAACCAGCCTAGTACCAGATAAGCAGGACGGTAACTTTGTGAAGCAGATTTTTCTAGCCACTCCACGGCTGTATCAATGGACGCCTGATTGCCTGCCAACCCATACAACCACGCCAATCCCATATTGTATTGTGCTTTGGCATGTCCGAGCAGCGCTGCTTTCTCAAAAAAATGAAACGCTTTATTAAGCGAGATATGCAAATTAGCCACACCTTGTGCAAACACATGGTCACTATCAGGCGAGCTTGGCAGATCATCATCGCTAAAGCTAAAGGATGCCAGCGCCGCTGTTTGGGCAGGTTTTGGTAAGGTGGTACCCTCTGCGGTCACATGTGACGGCTTATGGCTAAATTTGGCATCCTGCAACTTCTGCTGCGCGTGAGAATGGTGCTGTTTTGCGGCTTGTTCGTACCAAAAGTGAGCAAGGTCATCATTTTGGGTAAGACCGCCCCAGCCCTTTTCATAAGCGATGCCCAAATTATACTGCGCCACCGCCTCACCCTGCTCAGCAGCTTGGATAAATAAAGCAATCGCTTTTTTAAAGTCTTGCGCCACGCCTTGCCCATTAAGATATAAAATAGCCAGTCTTACTTTGGCCACCACAGAGCCTAGTGAGGCAGCCGTTTGGTAGCAGTGTTTGGCTTTATACCCATCTTTTGCAAAACCCAAGCCCTTTTCAAACAATATTCCTAGGTGAATTTGTGCCGCAAGGTGTGATTGTTTGGCAGCTTTGAGCCAATAAAATCCTGCATTATGATAACTTTGTGCCACCTGCACACCTTTGGCAAAATAGCAGCCTACTTGAAACTGTGCTTCCGCATCGCCGCTTTCAGCACGCTGGTAATACTGTAAAAATGTTGGGGTTTTTTCAGCCATATCGGGGGGTTGGCGCATAGTGCATCCGCATCTTTAGACAAAATAATAAAAAACTGGGCAAAACAGTCAACAAGTACAAACAAAAAGGTAAAAGCCCTTATCGCGTATAGTCGTATAGTATAGCCGATTGCTTAAAAAATAAGACCAGTTTATGTGAGCGCTGCATCTACAGCCGTTCTGGTCATGTGTTTTATTGATGCTCACCCGTTGTCTTTATACAACATACAAGACACCCAAACCGCAAAAACCGAGCAGGGTTGGCAACTAGGTAAGAGGTGCTAGCCGTGCCACAATAGCACTGACCTGCCTGCCACCGTCAAAGTCGGCATTTAGGCAAGAAAAATCAACTGATCGGGAAGCTCGTTGCCGCTTGGGTCATCGTCCACGCGATAATATTGCCCCAAGAGCTGCCCCACATCTTGCAGTAATTCAACCAAACTTTGTAAATGGCGCTGATCTGCCATGCCTGCCAGCGCCTTATCACACATGGCTTGCCACATGGCGGGCATCACATGTTGATTGATGCCGCGATCTGCCACAATCTCTAAACGCTGCTCACACAGATTGAGATAAATTAACACCCCCGTATTTTCTGCCGTATCCCAAACCCGATAATGCCCAAATAGCTCAAGCGCCCTATCCAAGCTATTTTGCACACGCGCGCGCTGAATAGGCAAATGATTTTCTACCACCAGTACCAATTCACCGCGGTGACCCTGTTCCGCTTTTGCCACGGCTTCGGTAAGTTGTTGCTGCACAGTTTTGGTAAGCCAGCGGCTATGCAGCCACGGCAAATAACTGACTTGTCGCCACCATCTACGCCAGCTGGGCGTGGTCGCCACCATGTTGGCAACAGCGGAAGTATAAGCAACTGTCACCTCCTCTGCAGATGCATTTGTATGAGAAAAAGACTTTTCTGGCTGCATAAAATATCCACAACTACCTAACTACAAGTTATAAAAAGCGAGGCACTACAAACGCTTTGGCGGTTATTACCTTATTATCACCAAGAACCGCCCGCACCACCGCCGCCAAAACCACCGCCGCCACCGCTAAAG
>OEQN01000188.1_pt1 | contig 16999 bp, 18 predicted proteins | sample 1539781 | NCBI WGS metagenome assembly OEQN01 (sample SAMEA3891236, study PRJEB23780) | metagenome | biome: terrestrial biome; feature: animal house; material: water of meat washing | place: Italy | collected 2015-05-12 | reverse complement strand
CTTATCCGACCTACGGTTCGCTATCTCTGGTAGGCCTGATAAGACGAACAGCGTCGCATCAGGCACACTGCCAGTGTCGGATGCGGCGCGAGCGACCAATCCGACTTACGGCATTTCTGGCGGCGTTATGCCAAAGTGATTCCACGCCCGCGTCGTCGCCATACGCCCACGCGGTGTACGCTGCAAAAAGCCTTGCTGAATCAAATAAGGTTCCAGCACATCCTCAATGGTTTCACGTTCTTCGCCAATGGCTGCCGCCAGGTTATCCAGACCTACCGGCCCACCAAAGAACTTATCGATTACCGCCAGCAACAATTTGCGGTCCATATAATCGAAACCTTCAGCATCGACATTCAACATATCCAGCGCCTGAGCAGCGATATCAGCCGAGATGGTGCCATCGTGCTTCACTTCGGCGAAATCACGCACTCGACGCAGCAGACGGTTGGCAATGCGCGGCGTACCGCGAGCGCGACGAGCAACTTCCAGCGCGCCGTCATCACTCATCTCAAGCCCCATAAAGCGTGCGCTGCGACTGACGATATATTGCAGATCCGGCACCTGATAAAACTCCAGACGTTGCACAATACCAAAACGGTCGCGCAACGGTGATGTCAGCGAACCTGCGCGTGTGGTTGCACCAATCAGGGTAAACGGCGGCAAATCAATTTTAATGGAGCGTGCCGCCGGACCTTCACCAATCATGATATCCAGTTGGTAGTCTTCCATTGCCGGGTACAGCACTTCTTCAACAACTGGCGATAGACGGTGGATCTCATCAATAAACAGCACGTCATGCGGTTCAAGGTTAGTGAGCATCGCAGCCAAATCGCCCGCCTTTTCCAGCACCGGACCAGAAGTCGTGCGTAAATTAACGCCCATTTCATTGGCGACAATGTTGGCAAGCGTAGTTTTACCCAACCCCGGAGGACCAAAAATCAACAAATGATCGAGGGCATCGCCGCGCAGTTTCGCTGCTTTGATGAAAATCTCCATCTGTGAACGAACCTGCGGCTGACCAACATACTCTTCCAGTAATTTGGGGCGAATGGCGCGATCTGCTACATCTTCCGGCAAAGTGGTACCGGCAGAAATCAGACGGTCTGCTTCAATCATCCTTTACCTCATAACGCGGCGCGTAGGGCTTCGCGAATTAATGTTTCACTGCTGGCGTCAGGGCGAGCGATTTTGCTCACCATGCGGCTTGCTTCTTGTGGTTTATAGCCCAGCGCCACCAGCGCGGCAACCGCTTCTTGTTCAGCATCGTCGGTCGCCGGGCTGGCAGGTGACGTGAGTACCAGGTCGGCGGCTGGCGGAAAGAGATCGCCATGCAAACCTTTAAATCGGTCTTTCATTTCGACAATCAAGCGTTCGGCGGTTTTTTTGCCAATACCCGGCAGTTTCACCAGCGCCCCCACTTCTTCACGCTCAACGGCATTAACGAACTGCTGCGCTGACATTCCGGAGAGGATCGCCAGCGCCAACTTCGGGCCGACGCCGTTGGTTTTGATCAACTCTTTGAACAATGTGCGCTCTTGTTTATTGTTAAAACCGTACAGCAGCTGCGCGTCTTCACGCACCACAAAGTGGGTGAAAACGATCGCTTCCTGACCCGCTTCAGGGAGTTCATAAAAACAGGTCATCGGCATATGCACTTCATAGCCTACGCCGCCCACTTCAATTAACACCAGCGGGGGTTGTTTTTCAATGATGATGCCTCTGAGTCTGCCTATCACATGACGCTCCTGCGTAATGAATCAAAGATAATGCTGTATGATAAAAAAATGCTGGATAGATATCCAGCGAAGGATGAAGAAAACTTGCGAGGTGTCTCGATGATCTGAAAAATGGCACAGTATAATTTATTCTACAGGTTATTTTGGAAGCAAATATTTTAATATTACATATTCAGTGAAGAAATGCGTAATAAAAATATACATTGCGCCTCCTGAAAAAATAAATTTTTTATGCTATTACGTATATTTGTATCTATTTCAATGGAATGACAACGTGAATATTAATTATCCTGCTGAATATGAAATTGGTGATATCGTCTTTACATGTATAGGTGCTGCCTTATTTGGTCAAATATCAGCTGCATCAAATTGCTGGAGTAATCACGTCGGGATCATTATCGGTCATAACGGTGAAGACTTCCTGGTTGCAGAAAGCCGGGTTCCCCTTTCAACCATCACCACGCTATCTCGTTTTATTAAACGTTCGTCTAATCAACGCTATGCTATAAAGCGATTAGACGCTGGGCTGACAGAACAACAAAAACAACGAATTGTTGAACAGGTTCCCTCCCGGCTACGCAAACTTTACCACACCGGTTTTAAATACGAATCTTCGCGCCAGTTCTGTTCAAAATTTGTTTTTGATATTTATAAAGAAGCGCTATGTATTCCGGTGGGTGAAATAGAGACGTTTGGAGAATTGTTAAATAGCAATCCGAATGCAAAACTCACTTTCTGGAAATTCTGGTTCCTGGGTTCTATTCCGTGGGAGCGTAAAACCGTCACGCCAGCCAGTTTGTGGCATCATCCGGGTTTGGTGTTGATTCATGCGGAGGGAGTGGAAACGCCTCAGCCGGAACTGACCGAGGCGGTATAACTTAACGCAGTCGCCCTCTCGCCAGGTTCAGCCGCGATTCGCTCATCTGCATCGCATTCTGACTAACGTGGCAGTGGGTGATGGCAATCGCCAGCGCATCGGCGGCATCCGCCTGTGGATTAGCGGGCAGTTTCAGCAAGGTGCGGACCATATGCTGCACCTGGCTTTTTTCGGCACTACCAATACCTACCACCGTTTGCTTTACCTGACGTGCCGCATATTCAAATACCGGCAATTCCTGATTCACCGCCGCCACAATCGCCACGCCGCGCGCCTGGCCCAGTTTCAGGGCTGAGTCAGCGTTCTTTGCCATAAAGACTTGTTCAATGGCGAAATAATCAGGCTGGAACTGGGTGATGATTTCCGTCACGCCCGCATAGATGAGCTTCAGACGAGACGGTAAATCATCCACTTTGGTGCGTATGCATCCGCTACCCAGGTAGGACAGTTGCCTGCCTACCTGGCGGATGACGCCATAGCCGGTCACGCGCGAACCCGGATCAATGCCGAGAATAATAGCCATCACGCGTCTCCGTTTTGCTGTTTAGCAGGCCTCATCAGAGAGTCGCTGCAACCTCATCAGAGATTTCACCGTTATGGTAAACTTCCTGCACGTCGTCGCAATCTTCCAGCATATCGATCAGACGCATCAGTTTCGGTGCGGTTTCTGCATCCATATCAGCTTTGGTGGACGGGATCATGGAAACTTCCGCGCTGTCTGCTTTCAGACCTGCCGCTTCCAGAGCGTCGCGCACTTTACCCATTTCTTCCCATGCAGTGTAGACATCAATCGCGCCGTCATCATAGGTCACAACGTCTTCAGCACCTGCTTCCAGAGCTGCTTCCATGATGGTGTCTTCATCGCCTTTCTCGAAGGAGATCACGCCTTTTTTGCTGAACAGATAGGCTACGGAACCATCAGTACCGAGGTTACCGCCACATTTGCTGAATGCATGACGCACTTCAGCAACGGTACGGTTGCGGTTGTCAGACAGACATTCAATCATGATTGCCGTGCCGCCAGGACCGTAACCTTCGTAGATGATGGTTTCCATGTTTGCATCATCATCACCGCCCACACCACGTGCAATTGCGCGGTTCAGTGTGTCACGGGTCATGTTGTTAGACAGTGCTTTATCAATTGCTGCACGCAGACGCGGGTTAGCGTCCGGATCACCACCGCCCAGCTTAGCCGCGGTTACCAGCTCACGAATGATTTTAGTGAAGATTTTACCGCGCTTAGCATCCTGCGCAGCTTTACGATGTCTGGTGTTGGCCCATTTACTATGACCTGCCATAAAAATATCTCCAGATAGCCCTGCCTGTTCAGGCAGCGTTAATTACAAACTGTTCAATCGCCTGCCGGTTGCTCCAGGACTTAGTGAGCGCCGCCGCAGCAGGCGCATCAAGCCACTTGTAGGCCAGATGTTCAGTGAAGACGACCTGGCGTTCGTGCGGGAGCGCAAGACAGAACCATGATTCCGTATTACGCGTCACGCCCGGCGCATAGCGATGACGTAAATGGCTAAAAATTTCAAACTCCACCGTGCGCTGACAGTCAATTAAGGTCAGTTGTTCAGCGACAACATCAATGGTGACCTCTTCCTTTACTTCGCGCATGGCAGCTTGCGGCGCGGTTTCACCCTCTTCCACGCTGCCGGTTACCGACTGCCAGAAATCGGGATCGTCACGCCGCTGCAACATCAGCACCCGTTTCGTATCTTGTGCATAGATGACCACTAAGATCGAAACGGGACGCTTATACACTTTATCCTTCACGCTGCCTCTTCGTTGACTGCCTTCGCTCATCCCATTCACATAGTTATCTATGCTCATGGGAGTTCACTCAGTTGCCGCCTCGATGCAACGCGAATGATTTCGTGTATTTGAGTCATATCAGTTATTCTCTGCCTTCTTCACAACCTGAATGCTCAGCTCAGCCAGTGCAGTCGGGTTAGCAAAGCTCGGTGCTTCAGTCATCAGACACGCTGCCGCCGTGGTTTTCGGGAAGGCGATAACGTCACGGATATTGTCGGTGCCGGTCAGCAGCATGGTCAGACGGTCAAGACCGAATGCCAGACCTGCGTGCGGCGGAGTACCGTATTTCAGGGCGTCGAGCAGGAAGCCGAATTTCTCGCGCTGTTCCTCTTCGTTGATACCCAGAATACCAAACACCGTCTGCTGCATATCACCATTATGGATACGTACTGAACCACCGCCCACTTCGTAACCATTGATGACCATATCGTAAGCGTTCGCCACCGCATTTTCCGGTGCAGCTTTCAGTTCTGCAGCAGTCATGTCTTTCGGTGAGGTGAACGGATGGTGCATTGCCGTCAGGCCGCCTTCACCGTCGTCTTCAAACATCGGGAAGTCGATAACCCACAGCGGTGCCCATTTGCTTTCGTCGGTCAGACCAAGGTCTTTACCCACTTTCAGGCGCAGTGCGCCCATCGCGTCGGCAACAATTTTCTTGTTGTCGGCACCGAAGAAAATCATATCGCCATCTTGCGCGGCAGTACGATCCAGGATGGCTTCGATGATTTCTGCATTAAGGAACTTCGCTACCGGGCTGTTGATACCTTCCAGACCTTTCGCGCGTTCGTTAACTTTGATGTAAGCCAGACCTTTCGCGCCGTAGATTTTAACGAAGTTACCGTATTCGTCGATCTGCTTACGGGTCAACGATGCGCCGCCCGGAACACGCAGAGCGGCAACACGGCCTTTCGGATCGTTCGCCGGACCTGCAAATACTGCAAACTCAACAGATTTCAGCAGATCGGCAACGTCGGTCAGTTCCATCGGGTTACGCAGATCCGGTTTATCAGAACCATAACGGCGTTCTGCTTCCGCAAAGGTCATTACCGGGAAATCGCCCAGATCCACACCCTTCACTTCCAGCCAAAGATGACGAACCAGCGCTTCAATCACTTCACGCACTTGCGGCGCGGTCATGAAAGAAGTTTCCACATCGATCTGAGTAAATTCAGGCTGACGGTCAGCACGCAGGTCTTCGTCACGGAAGCATTTAACGATCTGATAGTAACGGTCAAAACCGGACATCATCAGCAGCTGTTTGAACAACTGCGGGGATTGCGGCAGTGCGTAGAATTTACCTTTGTGCACACGAGAAGGCACCAGGTAGTCACGCGCGCCTTCCGGCGTGGCTTTGGTCAGCATCGGAGTTTCGATGTCGAGGAAGCCGTGGTCATCCATAAAACGGCGCACCAGGCTGGTGATTTTAGCGCGGGTTTTCAGGCGCTGAGCCATTTCCGGGCGACGCAGGTCGAGGTAGCGGTATTTCAGACGCGCTTCTTCGGTGTTGACGTGGTTAGAGTCAAGCGGCAGAACATCTGCGCGGTTGATGATAGTCAGCGAGGACGCCAGTACTTCGATTTCGCCAGTCGCCATATCGCGGTTAATATTTTTTTCGTCACGCGCACGTACGGTGCCCGTGACCTGAATGCAGAACTCATTACGCAGTTCAGAGGCCAGCTTTAACGCGTCCGCACGATCCGGATCGAAAAATACCTGCACGATACCTTCGCGGTCGCGCATATCGATGAAGATCAGGCTACCAAGATCACGACGACGGTTGACCCAACCACACAGAGTCACCTGCTGCCCCACGTGGGACAAACGGAGCTGTCCACAATATTCTGTACGCATGAGATATCCCTTAACTTAGCTGCCGGCGGATGCCCCCTGCTGCGCAGGTGACCAAGTCGCAGCGTTAGCTGTATGTCACAACTGAATGAAAAAAGGCGGCTATTATACTGGAAATTCTGCCGCACCGTAAGAGCCTGGCCCGCGCTGGAACGCCTCGTTACCACTTTATATCGGGCCTGAAATCAGACTCTACGCCAGTTTGCTATAAAGGTGTTGCCCGAACTCATAAAAATTAACAAAATTTGTCGTTCCGCCATCGGCTAATCGCATTAAGGTGTGAGGCACGATTTTGTTTTTTCAGGAGTCATTATGCTTGAACTTAATGCTAAAACCACCGCGCTGGTGGTGATTGATTTACAAGAAGGCATCTTACCTTTTGCCGGAGGTCCACATACTGCCGATGAGGTAGTTAATCGCGCCGGGAAGCTGGCGGCGAAATTTCGCGCCAGCGGTCAGCCCGTGTTTCTGGTGCGCGTTGGCTGGTCTGCCGATTACGCTGAAGCATTAAAACAGCCGGTCGATGCGCCCTCACCGGCTAAAGTGTTGCCCGAAAATTGGTGGCAACATCCTGCTGCATTAGGTGCAACCGACAGCGATATCGAAATCATCAAACGTCAATGGGGTGCGTTTTACGGTACGGATCTGGAGTTGCAATTACGCCGCCGAGGTATCGATACAATAGTGTTATGTGGGATCTCGACCAATATCGGTGTTGAATCCACCGCCCGCAATGCCTGGGAACTTGGCTTTAATCTGGTGATTGCCGAAGACGCCTGTAGTGCCGCCAGCGCCGAGCAACACAATAACAGCATTAATCATATCTACCCGCGCATCGCCCGTGTGCGCAGTGTGGAAGAGATCCTCCACGCGTTATGATTTACATCGGTCTGCCGCAATGGTCGCATCCTAAATGGGTGCGGTTGGGGATCACCAGCCTTGAAGAGTATGCCCGCCACTTTAACTGCGTGGAGGGCAACACCACGCTTTACGCCCTGCCGAAACCCGAGGTTGTCCTGCGCTGGCGTGAGCAGACCACAGATGACTTCCGCTTCTGTTTTAAGTTTCCGGCGACCATTTCGCATCAGGCAGCATTACGGCATTGCGATGATTTAGTGACTGAATTTTTGACCCGCATGTCACCGTTGGCTCCGCGCATTGGGCAATACTGGCTGCAACTGCCTGCCACATTCGGCCCACGGGAGCTGCCTGCGCTTTGGCATTTTCTCGATTCTCTCCCTGGCGAATTTAATTATGGTGTGGAAGTCCGCCATCCACAGTTTTTCGCCAAAGGGGAAGAGGAACAAACGCTTAATCGCGGTTTACATCAGCGCGGCGTTAATCGGGTGATTTTAGACAGCCGCCCGGTTCATGCAGCACGTCCACACAGTGAAGCTATTCGCGACGCTCAACGAAAAAAACCTAAAGTTCCGGTACATGCTGTACTGACGGCGACAAATCCGCTGATCCGTTTTATCGGTAGTGATGATATGACGCAAAACCGGGAATTATTTCAGGTCTGGTTACAAAAATTAGCGCAGTGGCATCAGACCACTACGCCTTATCTTTTTTTACATACGCCAGACATTGCCCAGGCACCGGAACTGGTACATACCCTGTGGGAAGACTTACGTAAAACGCTTCCAGAGATCGGAGCAGTTCCGGCTATTCCACAGCAATCTTCTCTTTTCTGAATTTGCCACCTATCATAGACAGGTGCCATCGGCCATTTTAAAGGGAGTTTGTATGGTAAGCGCGCTGTATGCCGTTTTAAGTGCGTTGTTATTAATGAAGTTCTCTTTTGATGTCGTTCGCCTGCGAATGCAGTACCGCGTTGCCTATGGCGACGGCGGTTTTAGCGAACTGCAAAGCGCTATTCGCATTCATGGTAACGCGGTGGAATATATTCCCATCGCGATTGTGCTGATGCTGTTTATGGAAATGAATGGCGCAGAAACCTGGATGGTGCATATTTGCGGCATCGTTTTGCTTGCTGGTCGTCTGATGCATTATTACGGTTTTCATCACCGTCTGTTCCGCTGGCGACGTTCCGGCATGAGCGCCACCTGGTGTGCGCTGTTGCTGATGGTGCTGGCGAATCTTTGGTATATGCCCTGGGAGTTGGTTTTCTCCCTGCGTTAGCGCACAATACGCCACTTTATTTTTCCCGGATTTTTACGTTATGTCTCACCGCGACACGCTTTTTTCTGCGCCTATCGCCAGTCTGGGCGACTGGACCTTTGATGAACGGGTAGCTGAAGTCTTCCCGGATATGATCCAGCGTTCCGTACCCGGCTATTCCAATATTATTTCCATGATTGGTATGTTAGCCGAGCGCTTCGTTCAACCTGGTACGCAGGTTTACGATCTGGGTTGTTCTCTGGGCGCGGCGACGCTCTCGGTGCGTCGCAACATTCATCATGATAATTGCAAAATTATTGCCATCGACAACTCCCCGGCGATGATTGAACGCTGCCGTCGTCATATTGACGCCTATAAAGCCCCTACGCCAGTAGACGTTATTGAAGGTGATATTCGCGATATCGCCATTGAAAACGCATCGATGGTGGTGCTGAATTTTACCCTGCAATTCCTGGAACCTTCCGAGCGCCAGGCATTACTGGATAAAATTTATCAAGGACTGAACCCGGGCGGCGCGCTGGTGCTTTCGGAAAAATTCAGTTTCGAAGATGCCAAAGTTGGTGAACTGTTGTTCAACATGCACCACGACTTTAAACGTGCCAACGGTTACAGCGAACTGGAGATCAGCCAGAAGCGCAGCATGCTGGAAAACGTGATGCTGACCGATTCCGTGGAAACCCATAAAGCACGCCTGCATAAAGCCGGTTTTGAGCATAGCGAGCTGTGGTTCCAGTGCTTTAACTTTGGTTCACTGGTGGCATTAAAAGCAGAGGACGCTGCATGATCGACTTTGGTAACTTTTATTCTCTGATTGCCAAAAATCATCTTTCACACTGGCTCGAAACGCTGCCCGCGCAGATTGCTAACTGGCAGCGCGAGCAGCAGCACGGGTTGTTTAAGCAGTGGTCAAATGCGGTGGAGTTTCTACCTGAAATTAAACCGTATCGTCTGGATTTATTGCATAGCGTAACCGCCGAAAGCGAAGAGCCACTGAGCGCAGGGCAAATTAAACGCATTGAAACGCTGATGCGCAACCTGATGCCGTGGCGCAAAGGGCCGTTCTCACTGTATGGCGTCAACATCGATACCGAATGGCGTTCCGACTGGAAATGGGATCGCGTTCTGCCCCATCTTTCTGATTTAACCGGGCGCACCATTCTTGATGTCGGCTGCGGCAGCGGTTATCACATGTGGCGCATGATTGGCGCAGGCGCGCACCTCGCGGTGGGGATCGACCCTACGCAACTGTTTCTGTGCCAGTTTGAAGCGGTGCGTAAACTACTGGGTAACGATCAGCGCGCACATTTGTTACCGTTAGGTATTGAACAGCTTCCGGCACTGAAAGCCTTTGATACCGTCTTTTCGATGGGCGTGCTTTACCATCGCCGTTCGCCGCTGGAGCATCTCTGGCAGTTGAAAGATCAACTGGTCAATGAAGGTGAACTGGTGCTGGAAACGCTGGTTATTGATGGTGATGAGAACACGGTGCTGGTGCCGGGCGATCGTTACGCGCAAATGCGTAATGTCTATTTCATCCCTTCCGCGCTGGCGCTGAAAAACTGGCTGAAGAAGTGTGGTTTTGTAGATATCCGCATTGTGGATGTGTGCGTTACCACTACTGAAGAGCAGCGACGCACTGAATGGATGGTTACCGAATCTCTGTCCGATTTCCTCGACCCACATGATCCGAGTAAGACAGTTGAAGGTTATCCTGCGCCTAAACGCGCGGTGCTGATTGCGCGCAAGCCGTAAAGGTCTGGTATTACTGCCGGATGCGGCGTGAACGCCTTATCCGGCCTACAAAACCTTGCTAATTCAATATATTGCAGGGACTATGTAGGCCTGATAAGCATAGCGCATCAGGCAGTTTTACGTTTGCATAACCTCAGCGCCCGTTTCCGGGCGCTATTCACTTCTTACGCCTGAACAGCAGGCTTATCAAATGCCGTTAACTTCGGTGCGTTACCCGTATATTTTTCGATATACACCAGCGCAGAGTTACCGGCACAGGCATTTGCCAGCTGCGAGCTGGGGATATCCGCCGTTAACACGTTCGCACTGCCGTTTTTACACAAGCCATTTTCCAGATCTGGCCATGCACCTTCATGCACGCATACCACGCCTTTTTTGATCCCGTCAGTCACCACCGCGCCTGTCAGAATCTGACCACGTTTGTTCCAGACACGCACCAGATCGCCATTCGCAATACCAAAGCGAGCAGCATCTTCGGTGTGAATAGTGATCGGTTCACGATCGGCAACCGCATATTTTTTACGCAGTTCCGCATAGTTAAGCTGACTGTGTAAACGGTGTGCCGGATGTGCGGTCAGAAGCTGCAACTGCTTCTCGTCGGCGGAACCTTTCCACTCATCAGGCGCAAGCCAGGTTGGGTGTGCCGGGCAATCCTTATAGCCAAATTTTTCCAGCGTTTTGGAGTAAATCTCAATTTTGCCGCTTGGCGTACCCAGCGCATTTTTCACCGGATCGGCGCGGAAATCACCATAACGAACGTACTGTTCGTTCTTCTCGCTGCGGCGCATTTCGATCAGTTTATTTTGCTGCCAGAAGGCATTAAACATCGGCATAGTCACGCGTTGCGCACGGGCACCTTTCTGAGCGGCATCATAGAAAAATTTCAGCCACGCCATTTCATCTCTACCTTCGGTATAGATCTCTTTTCCGCCAGGTTTGAGTAATTCAGCAAGATCGGCAAACACGTCAAAATCGTTGCGCGCTTCAAATTGCGGAGCGACAGCCTGCTTCATCGGTACAATATGCTGGTTGCTGTAATCACCGGTCATCGTCAAGTCATTGCGCTCAAACGATGTGGTGATCGGTAATACGATATCTGCATGTTTAGCAGCTGCGGTCCAGTAGCATTCAGAAACGACGATCATCTCCGGTTTCTGCCATGCTTTAATCAGACGATTAGTATCCTGGTGATGGGTAAAGTTACCGCCACCCGCCCACCAGATCATTTTGATATTCGGATACGTTTGTTCTTTACCGTTATGCTGATATTTGCCGCCAGGATTTTCCAGCGCATCGACGATACGGGCAACAGGAATCGCCGTCATTCCGCCATCATCAGCGGCCTCGCTGGCCTGTCCGGCAATCGCCGCAGACATTTCCGGCAGCACGCCGCCAACACGCGTCGGATTGCCACCGTTGGAGTAATGATAAGAGAAACCAAAACCGCCGCCCGGTGTACCAATCTGCCCTAACATCGCCGCCAGCGTCACCAGCATCCAGTGTTTCTGTTCACCATATTGCTGGCGCTGAATTCCCCAGCCTGCCATCAGCATGGTGGTATTTTGGTGGAAAATAGCCGCCAGCTCGCGGATTTTCGCTGCGCCAACACCACAAATCTCTGCTGCCCATTCGGCGGTTTTTGCTATTCCGTCACTCTCGCCCAGCAAATAAGAGGCGAAGACGGCATAACCTGTGGTGCAACGCGCCAGAAACGCTTCGTCGTGCCAACCATTTTCCACCAGCGTATGGGCGATCCCCAGCATCAGCGCAACATCGGTGCCCATGTGCGGTGCCACCCACTCCATTTTATCGCCAAAGAAATCGACGGTTTCCGATCGCATTGGATCAATGCAGATCAGCTTTTTCCCGCTGTCACGCAGTGCGGAAAAGTAAGAAAGCCCCTGCTCATCGGATGCATTCCACGCAATTTTCAGCGTATTGAGTGGGTTAGCACTCCACAGCACCACGACATCGCTATGTTCCAGCACCAGCGGCCAACTGGTCTGCTGTTGATAAACTTCACTACCACCCACGACATACGGCATGATCGCCTGTGCCGCGCCGGTCGAATAATCCCCCAGATGCCCGGTATAACCGCCTGCCAGCGCCATATAGCGTTGTAATAATGTCGAGGCCTTATGCAGCACGCCGTTTGAACGCCAGCCGTAGGAACCAGCAAAAATCGATGCCGGACCATAAGCCTCACGAATGCGTTTATGTTGTTGGTGAATAAGATCCAGCGCCTCATCCCAACTCACGCGAACAAATTCATCCTGCCCACGAATGCCTTGCGGGTTTTCCGGTGACGCAAGAAAGCCTTTGCGCACCATTGGAAATCGTACCCGCGTATTGCTGTGAACCTGGTCGCGAACCGCGCTCTGCAAGGAGTTTTCCATTCCTGTGGCTAACGCGCCACGCGAGCTAAACACGGTTTCGCCGTCGGTTTCAACCAGCATGGGCCCCCAGTGGGCGGCAGTCAGAACGGAATATCGTGAGGATGAGTTGGCCAAACCGAAGACTCCTGAAAGGTTAGATGTATTGAGCAGTTAAATATTACTTACAAATTTCCGAGTATTCCCAGGAATAATCTTCATGTTCACGCGGCATAATCTCCCGCCACGGAACCCGTGGCAAAGAATAAAAAGGTTATTAAGGATTAACAATGAAGAAACGTGTTTATCTTATTGCCGCCGTAGTGAGTGGCGCTCTGGCGGTATCTGGCTGCACAACTAACCCTTACACCGGCGAACGCGAAGCAGGTAAATCTGCTATCGGCGCAGGTCTGGGCTCTCTCGTGGGCGCGGGTATTGGTGCGCTCTCTTCTTCGAAGAAAGATCGCGGTAAAGGCGCGCTGATTGGCGCAGCAGCAGGCGCAGCTCTGGGCGGCGGCGTTGGTTATTACATGGATGTGCAGGAAGCGAAGCTGCGTGACAAAATGCGCGGCACTGGTGTTAGCGTAACCCGCAGCGGGGATAACATTATCCTCAATATGCCGAACAATGTGACCTTCGACAGCAGCAGCGCGACCCTGAAACCGGCGGGCGCTAACACCCTGACCGGCGTGGCAATGGTACTGAAAGAGTATCCGAAAACGGCGGTTAACGTGATTGGTTATACCGACAGCACGGGTGGTCACGACCTGAACATGCGTCTCTCCCAGCAGCGTGCGGATTCCGTTGCCAGCGCGTTGATCACCCAGGGCGTGGACGCCAGCCGCATCCGTACTCAGGGCCTTGGCCCGGCTAACCCAATCGCCAGCAACAGCACCGCAGAAGGTAAGGCGCAAAACCGCCGTGTAGAAATTACCTTAAGCCCGCTGTAATCCCTTTCATGCCAGGTGATGCAGAAATCACCTGGCATTCTTCAGTTTTCCTTCATCATATTTCAGGCTAAGGTGATCGCCTTATCAGTGAATGGAGAGAAGCATGAAGCCGTCCGTTATCCTCTACAAAGCCTTACCTGATGATTTACTGCAACGCCTGCAAGAGCATTTCACCGTTCACCAGGTGGCAAACCTCAGCCCACAAACCATCGAACAAAATGCAGCAATTCTTGCCGAAGCTGAAGGTTTACTGGGTTCAAACGAGAATGTTGATGCCGCATTGCTGGAAAAAATGCCGAAACTGCGTGCCACATCAACGATCTCCGTCGGCTATGACAATTTTGATGTCGATGCGCTTACCGCCCGAAAAATTCTGCTGATGCACACGCCAACCGTATTAACAGAAACCGTCGCCGATACGCTGATGGCGCTGGTGTTGTCTACCGCTCGTCGGGTTGTGGAGGTAGCAGAACGGGTAAAAGCAGGCGAATGGACCGCGAGCATAGGCCCGGACTGGTACGGCACTGACGTTCACCATAAAACACTGGGCATTGTCGGGATGGGACGGATCGGTATGGCGCTGGCACAACGTGCGCACTTTGGCTTCAACATGCCCATCCTCTATAACGCGCGCCGCCACCATAAAGAAGCAGAAGAACGCTTCAACGCCCGCTACTGCGATTTGGATACTCTGTTACAAGAGTCAGATTTCGTTTGCCTGATCCTGCCGTTAACTGATGAGACGCATCATCTGTTTGGCGCAGAACAATTCGCCAAAATGAAATCCTCCGCCATTTTCATTAATGCCGGACGTGGCCCGGTGGTTGATGAAAATGCACTGATTGCTGCATTGCAGAAAGGGGAAATTCACGCTGCCGGGCTGGATGTCTTCGAACAAGAGCCACTGTCCGTAGATTCGCCGTTGCTCTCAATGGCCAACGTCGTCGCAGTACCGCATATTGGATCTGCCACCCATGAGACGCGTTATGGCATGGCCGCCTGTGCCGTGGATAATTTGATTGATGCGTTACAAGGAAAGGTTGAGAAGAACTGTGTGAATCCGCACGTCGCGGACTAAGCCGCGACTGCGTGAAGTAAAGCCCGATAATCGCTCGGGCTTTTACTCTTTATTGGGTTGCAGTAACTGCTGTAGTCCAGGCCTGATTAAACGCCTGATGCTGTGCCGGTAATGGCGCAATCAGTTTGTTATATTCACTTGCCTGCTGTGAAGTCGGGAACTGGATGCCATTTGCGACAAAGCTCACCTGAGTACCTTGCTGAGCAATGTAGTCTCCAACCATCACCAGTTGTTGCGTGAAAGTTTGTGCCGCCGGAATCAACGGTTGCAATGCATCAGCTGGCGTCGTTACCACTTTGGTGAATGCCTGATCAAAGACCGGTTTCAAATCATCGCTCTGTTTTAGCGCAGAGTGCGCAGCATCGGCCTGCAACTTCGCATTTTGCAGTTGTTGCGCCAGCACACCCAGCGAACCGTTCATTTCACGCAGCGGACCGCTTTGCGTAACGTAATCCTGCGGTACGCGAATTGCGTTAACGCTGTCTACAACCGGGCGCAGACCGGAATCCATCGCCTGATTCACCTGCTGAGAATAACCATACAGAATCGCGTAATCAGAGACAAAAGGACCAAACTGTTTTTTCTGATCGGCAGTCAGGGTTGGTAGACGTTCACCGCTACGCATCACTGTATTCTGCAGGAAGTCGATAAACGCTTTACGCTGATCGCCTTCTTTATCAAAACACCCACTCAGGCTAACTACCATTAATAACGCCGCAAGAGGCGCAAACCAGCGAGAGCAGGACTTTCCTGTCGCCATTTTCTTACTCCTTTCACCCAAAAAAAGCGCACAACGACACACGCGTGTCTGACGTGACAAGGATAGTCCAGGACAGGCTTGCAGGATACCCTTTCTACGTAATCTTCCTGGTAAAATCATGGAGAAAATGAAACAAGGTTAATTTGTTGTTTCATTGTTAAAAAATGATAGTGCCGTTGCTTTTTTTGTAGCCAGAGATTTACGCCTTCGCAGAAGGTTAGATTTTCGAAATCTTTACAAACCAGGAGTGGTAAGAGATATATCGGCATTTATCAGATCGTTAGGTGGCTATAAGTCACGCTAAATGACTGGCTGAATCGAATCATAGCCAGAGCATGCCCTGACTTCACCCCGCTGTGTCTGCTTTTCCCGACTATTCTTAATGAGCTTCGATGCAATTCACGATCCCGCAGTGTGATTTGAGGAGTTTTCAATGGAATATAAAGATCCAATGCATGAGCTGTTGAGCAGCCTGGAACAGATTGTTTTTAAAGATGAAACGCAGAAAATTACCCTGACGCACAGAACAACGTCCTGTACCGAAATTGAGCAGTTACGAAAAGGGACAGGATTAAAAATCGATGATTTCGCCCGGGTTTTGGGCGTATCAGTCGCCATGGTAAAGGAATGGGAATCCAGACGCGTGAAGCCTTCAAGTGCCGAACTAAAATTGATGCGTTTGATTCAAGCCAACCCGGCATTAAGTAAGCAGTTGATGGAATAGACTTTTATCCACTTTATTGCTGTTTACGGTCCTGATGACAGGACCGTTTTCCAACCGATTAATCATAAATATGAAAAATAATTGTTGCATCACCCGCCAATGCGTGGCTTAATGCACATCAACGGTTTGACGTACAGACCATTAAAGCAGTGTAGTAAGGCAAGTCCCTTCAAGAGTTATCGTTGATACCCCTCGTAGTGCACATTCCTTTAACGCTTCAAAATCTGTAAAGCACGCCATATCGCCGAAAGGCACACTTAATTATTAAAGGTAATACACTATGTCCGGTAAAATGACTGGTATCGTAAAATGGTTCAACGCTGACAAAGGCTTCGGCTTCATCACTCCTGACGATGGCTCTAAAGACGTGTTCGTACACTTCTCTGCTATCCAGAACGATGGTTACAAATCTCTGGACGAAGGTCAGAAAGTGTCCTTCACCATCGAAAGCGGCGCTAAAGGCCCGGCAGCTGGTAACGTAACCAGCCTGTAATCTCTGCTTAAAAGCACAGAATCTAAGATCCCTGCCATTTGGCGGGGATTTTTTTATTTGTTTTTCAGGAAATAAATAATCGATCGCGTAATAAAATCTAGTATTATTTTTGTGAAAAATAAATTTGGGTGCAATGAGAATGCGCAACGCCGTAAGAAAGGCGGGAATAACTTCCCGCCGAAGACTCTTACTCTTTCAAATTGCAGGCTAAAAATGCCGCCAGCTCATAACTCCCCTGTTTAATATGCAATTCACACAGTGAATCTCTTATCATCCAGGTGAAAAATAAAAGCGTGAAACAAATCACTATTAAAGAAAGTAATCTATATTTCTGCGGCATTCCCAGCCCCCTGTGTTGATTTCCAACGAGTAAGAGGCTAACCTTATGGTGTCTATGCATAGAGGGGCCTCACTTTGTACTGACCCCAAAAAGTTGGACAGTTAAACAC
>OEQN01000177.1_pt1 | contig 17495 bp, 14 predicted proteins | sample 1539781 | NCBI WGS metagenome assembly OEQN01 (sample SAMEA3891236, study PRJEB23780) | metagenome | biome: terrestrial biome; feature: animal house; material: water of meat washing | place: Italy | collected 2015-05-12 | reverse complement strand
CCTCACTTTAGGGAGGGGAGGAAGTCAATGCCCTTAATCTTGCTGACCATGCCGCTGCTTGGCAACGCAGCAATACCTAGTGAGGTCTATATTGCAGATGCAGTGTATCAGTACGCCAAGCAATGCAGCGCCAAAGGCAAAACCGCGTATGCAGACTCAGAACGAGGTTTTCAGCCAATTAGCATCGCTGAATATAGCTATGCCAGAAATTACATGATTAACATAACACAAATCGGTGCCATGCAATCAGGCAGCAGCCTCAGCACAGACGATATTGAAAGTACGCTCAAGAAAAACCGTGGGCAAGTTATCCGCACAATGACAACAGCGGGCAAATTACGCTGCCTTTAACGGGTGTGTAACCGTTTTGTTATATTAACCCCGTAGCATAGTCACCCATCAACAACAAGGTGGGATGACTATGAATATTCAAAATATCGCCATTATTGGGGCAGGCTACGTGGGTTTGTCCAATGCAGTGTTACTGGCGCAGCCCATATTAGCCAGCCATGTCACGTTAATAGACATTTGCCAAGCAAAAATTAATCAATTAAACCAACAACAATCGCCCATTCAAGATGAACTGATTACCAAATTTTTGGCAACTGAGCCTTTAAACCTCACCGCGCAGTTATTAAGTGACGCCAGTTTTTTGGCAGCGGATCTGGTTATCATTGCGACCCCCACCAATTATGAGGTAGCAACCGGTAAATTTGATACCACCTCGGTTGAAAGCAGCATTGCGGCGGTGCGAGCCCAGCACCCAAGTGTACCTATTGTCATCAAATCCACCGTACCCATCGGGTTTACCCGTGAGATGCAGGCAACATTTGATGAGCGCCTATTGTTTATGCCCGAATTTTTGCGAGAAGGTAAGGCACTCCATGACAACTTATACCCATCACGCATCATTGTGGGCTGTGACGTGCCTGCACTGCACGACTTTTGTGAGGCAATCATAGCGAAGTTTCAGGCTGCCAGCGCGCAAGAGCACACCCCAAGCCAAATCATGCCAAGCCGCGAGGCAGAAGCGGTAAAACTGTTTGCCAACAGCTACCTTGCCATGCGCATTGCGTTTTTTAATGAGTTAGATAGCTTTGCACAAAGCGTTGGACTAGATAGCGAGGCAATTATTACAGGGGTGAGCCTAGACCCACGTATTGGGCAGCATTACAACAACCCCTCTTTTGGTTATGGCGGTTATTGTTTGCCAAAAGATACCCAGCAGCTTAGAGCCAACTATCAAGGTATTCCTGCCAATATCATCCATGCCGTGGTGGATGCTAACAACACCCGCAAACGCTTTATCGCCCGCCAAATCATTGCCAAAAACCCCAATTTGGTGGGTATTTATCGACTCAGTATGAAAAAAGATGCCGATAATTTTCGGGAATCAGCTATCTTGGATATCATTGAGATTGTTAAGCAACATGGCATTGATGTACAGATTTTTGAACCCAGTCTTAGCGAAGCTAGCTATCGCGACTGCGCTGTGATTAAGGAATTGAGCACGTTTTTGCAAGGTTGTGATATGATCCTGGCAAACCGCTGGCACAGTGATTTAGACGCAGTAAGCACCAAAGTTTATTGCCGTGATATATTTGGTGATAGCTAGCCTATCACGGTGTAACGATTGGTCATTAGATTTTGAGCGCAGATATTGTTAAACTTTGAGTAATTCCACCACATTGAGAGTATTGAGAATCATGATGTCATCTTTTTCTGCTATGCCGATTACCTCCTTTAAAGCCTACGATATCCGTGGGGAGCTTGGGGTTAATTTGGATGAAGCCATTGCTTACCGCATTGGTCGCGGCTTTGCCCAGTTTTTAAACCCACAAGCGCAAAAAAAAGCCATTGTGATTGGCTGTGATATTCGCCCCAGTAGTGAAGCGCTCAAAAAAGCCACCATTCAAGGCATTTTGGATGCAGGCAGTGACGTCATTGACTTGGGCATGACAGGCACCGAGGAGGTGTATTTTGCCACCAGTCATTATGAGGCAATTGGCGGCATTGAAGTTACCGCAAGCCACAATCCCATTAACTATAATGGTCTAAAACTGGTACGCGAAAACTCCAAACCCATCAGCGCAGACACAGGACTTGCCGACATTCAAAAAATTGCCGAAAAAGGCGAGTTTAGCACCCCTGCCAGTCAAGGCGAATATTGCCTAAAAACCGACAAAACCGCCTATATTGACCATCTGATGAGCTATATTGATGCCAGTGCCCTCACCGCGCTTAAAGTGGTAGTCAACTGCGGCAATGGTAGTGCCGCCCCCGTGGTGGACTTGCTAGAAGCGCGGCTGCAGCAAGTCAATGCGCCCATTGAATTTATCAAGCTTAATCATGCACCCGATGGCAGCTTCCCCAACGGCATCCCCAATCCCATGATTATTGCCAACCGCACCGTTACCGCCGAAAAATTATTGGCAGAAAAAGCGGATTTGGCGATTGCGTTTGATGGCGATTTTGACCGCTGTTTTTTCTTTGACGAACAAGGTCGTTTTATTGAAGGCACCTATTTGGTGGGCGTGCTTGCCAAAGCGTTTTTGGAAAAAGAGCAGGGCGCCAATATCGTGTATGACCCGCGCAATATTCTAAATACCGAAAGCGTGATTGCCGCTGCAAATGGTCACGCCGTCATCAGCAAATCGGGGCATTCTTTTATCAAACAAATCATGCGTGAGCACAATGCTGTCTATGGTGGCGAGATGTCGGCACACCACTATTTTCGTGATTTTAACTATTGCGACAGTGGCATGATTCCTTGGCTGTTAGTGATTGAGCTATTGGCAAAAACTGGCAAATCGCTATCCCAATTGGTGGATGAAATGATTGAGGGCTTTCCAATCTCAGGGGAGATTAATTTTAAGCTAACCAAGCTAACGGCGCCTCAGGTACTTACCAAGCTTGAAACCAGTTATTGCCAGTTTGATGATGCCCAAGCCCAGTTAGATACGCTTGATGGGCTATCGGTCAATTTTCCCAACTGGCGCTTTAACGTGCGCGCCTCCAACACAGAACCCCTAATTCGCCTAAATGTGGAAGCCAAAGGCGATCACACGTTACTTGCCGCCAAAAGCCAAGCCTTGCAAGACTGGATTATTGCCCAAGGCGGTCAGCCTGCCGACCATTGATACCAAGATCATATCATGGCTAATGATACTACACTGTTCACAAAAAAAGCCGATGATAATCATAATCATCGGCTTTTTCATGGGATTTTTATTTGCCGTTGCGTTCGGTACGGGCTTTTTTGACCAAATAATCTACCACTTGCACCACGCTGCCATCTTCACCTGATACCACGTATTTGCCATCCACCACTACCACAGGTACCCCAGACAGCTGGAAGCGCTGCGCGGCGTCTTTTGAGCGTGCAATGCGGGTGTTGACGGCAAACGAGTTATACAAGTTATTAAATTTATTGATATCCACCCCTTTTGATGCATACCACTGCCCAATAGACGCTTGGTCAAAGAGTTTTTGACGGTCTTTTTGAATCGCCTCAAACATGGCTTGGTGGGTTTTGCCTTGATAACCTAGCAACTGTGCGGCATAAAACCCACGGGCATTTTGCTCCCACACGGGGTTCATCGCGGCGGGGGTCTGCAAAAACACCACATCGGACGGCAATTTTTTTGCCCACTGCATCATATAAGGTTCTAGCTTATAGCAATGCGGGCAACCGTACCAAAAAAACTCACGTACAATGATTTTATTGCCTTCGATTTTTTCAGGATTTGCCAAAACGGTATAATCTTTGCCCGCCGCAAAATCGGCGGCTTGCGCTGATAAACTAGTCAAGCCAATAGCGGCAGCGATTGCAGTCAATGCGAGTTTTTTCATGGTTGTCTCATCCAATAACGCGTACCCCAAGACCAAGCCATAGGGGCTGATTAATAACAAATAGGTAAAATGGCTAAAAAAAAGATGCGAAAAATTCGTTGACAATATACTAGCACTAAATGCTTAGCTTGCCTAAGGGTATTGGGCGTGTGGCTAAAAAAATCTACACGGGCGAAAAAGAAACGCAATATACTGGTTAAAAAATTTAAACAAACCAATCATTTGCTTAATATTCAATTATCAATGACAACAAAATTGATCAACCATTTGCCAAAAAACTTTTGTTAGTTCGCCACAGAAAGGCTACAGCTACCCCTATAAAAACTGCTAGAATAACGTATGTTTTGCACCACCTTATTTAGATTAGCCACTGGAATAATAACATGACCAAAACCAACCACCAAAATGTTGATCCTCAAGAAATACAAAAATTTAATGACCTTGCCAACCAGTGGTGGGACAAAACAGGGGCATTTGCCACCTTACACCAAATCAACCCATTGCGTCTCAACTGGATTGAACAGCAAACCCTTCAGCGCCAAGGCACAGGACTGACGGGCAAAACTGTCCTAGATGTGGGCTGCGGCGGTGGTATTTTATCTGTCAGTATGGCAGAGCGTGGTGCCAGCGTTACTGGCATTGATTTGGGGGAAGCAAATGTCAAAGCTGCCCAGCTACACGCAGACCAAACCGCTTATCGCTTGCAATTTTCTTGTGTCGCTGTAGAGGAATTTGCCGCCGAGTATGCGGGCAAATTTGACGTGGTAACTTGCATGGAGATGCTTGAGCACGTACCCGATCCCCAATCAATCATTGATGCCTGCTTTAAGCTACTAAAGCCCAATGGGGTACTAGTATTGTCTACCATCAACCGTAACCCGAAATCTTACCTGTTTGCCGTGATTGGCGCCGAATATGTGCTAAGACTATTGCCGCGCGGCACCCATGATTACGAAAAATTTATTACCCCTGCCGAGCTTGATCGTTTTGCCGAGCGGGCAGGCTGTCGCCGTCAAGATTTAATTGGTTTACACTACAATCCCATCACCCGTCATTACTGGCTTGCCCAAAATGTGGACGTCAACTACATGATGGCAGTGTATAAGCCTACTCACTAAAATATCTGGGGATATCAACATGGCCAATACCATCAAAGCCAATATCAAAGCAGTACTGTTTGACTTAGACGGCACCCTCATTGACACCGCCCCCGATTTTATCCGCATTATTAAAGTCATGTGTGCCAAACACCACCACCCATGCCCAACCGATGCCGCCATCCGCGAGCAGGTTTCGGCGGGGGCACGGGCTATGGTCAAACTTATGTTTGGCGATGAACTGGCAAAAGTGGCAGACGATGACCCCAAGCTTTTGGCATATCGCCAAGAATTTTTGGATACCTATGAGGCAGATATTTGCGTGGATAGCCAGTTATTTGCTGGGCTTGATGCATTATTGCTTAGCCTAGAAGCCCGTCATATCCCATGGGGTATTGTCACCAATAAGCCGCGTTACTTGACCGAGATTTTATTGGACAAACTGAGCCTTACCCAGCGCTGTTCGGTGCTAGTATGCCCCGAAGATGTGCAGCATACCAAACCAGACCCTGAGCCGATGTTTTTGGCAGTGAGCAAGTTAAATGATCAATTTGATTTGGCGTTTAGTGCCGAAAACTGCGTGTATGTGGGCGACCATATCCGTGACATCCAAGCAGGCAATGCCGCCCACATGCCCACCATTTTGGCAAGCTATGGCTATATTCCGCCCGAAGATAAACATAATTTAGCCAATTGGGGCGCTCAAGTGGTGGTGGCAGATAGCCATGAGTTACATCGTTGCATCGCCGATTGCTTAGCTATTTAGGGCACTGTCTTGGCGCCCGCCTATGACCATACAATGTTGTTTTTTGATACTGCTTTTTGATACCGCTTTTAAAGATTTGAGGATACCATCATGCTAACTCACGACCAAATCCGCAATTTTATCCCTCAGCCCGACTGCCTAATCGGTAAAAACATCCTAGTAACAGGTGCAGGTGATGGCATCGGCAGGATTGCGGCGCTCACCTTTGCCAAATACGGTGCCACCGTGCTGCTACTTGGGCGTACAGCTAGCAAACTTGAAGAAGTCTATGATGAAATTGAAGCAGCAGGCGGGGCACAGCCTGCGATTTTGCCAATGAACCTAGAAAGTGCCAGTCATACCGAAATACAGCAGTTAGCGATTTTAATCGAGCGTGAAGTAGGGCACCTAGACGGACTGTTGCACAATGCTGGGGTGCTTGGGGTATTAACGCCCCTTGAGATGTATGACCCAATCATTTTTGAACAAGTTATGAAAGTCAACTTTAATGCCACTTTTATGCTGACCCAAGCCTTATTTCCTTTATTAAAATCGGCCCCTACCGCGTCGGTGGTATTTACTTCTAGCAGTGTTGGCAGTCAGCCGCGCGCGTTTTGGGGCGCGTATGCCTTGTCAAAACTTGCGGTGGAAGGCATGAGCGACATTTGGACACAAGAAACCCAAAAGACCACCACGCTACGCTTTAACTGCATCAATCCAGGCGCCACTCGCACTCAAATGCGTGCCAGTGCCTATCCTAGCGAAAACCCTGCCACCGTGGTAGACCCCGCCGCCTTAATGCAGGTATATGTTGCCTTAATGTGTGACGAGATGGCAGGGGTGAAAGGTCAAGTCATTGACTTGCAGCCCAAATAAGGCGCAACCTTGTGTGGTATGCAGGGCTGATGATTAATACCACCTAACCTCTTGAAATTCCACAAATTTACCCCAATATTGTCAGTAATAAACTAACAAAAAAGGTGAAAAATGGCAAGTGGTTGGGCGGCTGATGGCGCTGAAAACGCACAAATTGAAGACACCATTAATGACGCTATTGCCCGTGCAAGACGGGCATTACCTGTCGGTAAAAGTCTCGCTCACTGTGACGACTGTGGCGCACCTATTCCCAAAGCGCGCCAACAAGCCATGGCGGGGGTCAGGTACTGTATTCAGTGCCAACAATCTTTGGAAAAAAAATCACAGTACACTGCGCTATACAACCGCCGCGGCAGTAAAGATAGCCAGTTGCGCTAACCGTGCAACCTTACAAGCACTATGAGCGCGCCTTAGCGAAATTGCCTTTTTAAGAACGTCACCGTTTCATCTTTGGCTTTTTTGACGGCAAGCTTGCGATTTTGCCCCAAAATTAACTTAACCTGCCACCATTTTTCTTGATATAACGTGAGTGCGGTGGTGTGATACATGGCATTGACAATGCGCTTACTGGCAAGCACCGCATCGGGAGAACGGCTTGAAAGCTCGGCTACCAGCGCTTGTGCCGCTTGCATCGGCTGCTCAGATACATAAGAAATAACCCCGTAAGTCAGCGCCGCTTTGGCATCAAAGACACGCGCGGTCATAGCAAGCTCTTTGACCACATCGGCACGTAAAACCCCAAACGCTGATTGGGTCAAGCCCATGTCTGGCACCAAGCCCCACTTGGCTTCCATGATGGCAAATTGGCAGGTGGGCGTAGCGATACGAATGTCAGTTGCCAAGGCAAGCTGTAGCCCTGCACCCAGACAGTGCCCATGCAGCACACTGACCACAGGCATGGGCAAATCTCGCCATACCAGACACACCTGTTGAAACTTGCTTTGACAAGGTTTTAATAGCTCCCAAGCCACGGTTTTGAGGTTCTTGGGATTGTTCAAGTCTGCCAAATCAATCCCCGTGGAAAAACTTTTGCCCTCACCTGCCACAATCACCGCATGCACATCGCGCCACTGCTGTAGCTGCTTGGCAAGCCAAATCAGCTTGTCCATGGTAACAAAACTCAGGGCGTTGCGTTTTTCTACACGGGTAAGCCATACCACCACGCTGCCGTGTTTGTCCGCCTCAATCCGCACCTCTGGGGCAAGATGGCTATTGGCTGCGGCTAGCCGCTCTTCAAGTGGCACGGTTGTCCGCGGTATGGGTATAAACCCATTCAAGCTTGCTAATTGTTTAACAAAAGGCACTTTAATAAAAGGAATTTGCTTCGCCATGTCACCACCGTCCTTAGAAAAACCATCAAAAAATAACTGCGCTATCGGCTAAAAGTCATGCACCACTTTACTGAGTTTGGCGGTATTTAACAACCGCTTAACCGTACTGACCAGTTAAGAATATCCCCTTGGCAAACATGGGTGCACACCATGATAACTGTGCATCTAGCCACTACTCTAAGGGCGCTAAATCATTTTCCATGTCATGTCATGCTCTTTTAGCTGCGCGTATTTGAGGGCAGGAAACTGGGTTAAATCTGCTTGGGCAATATTGTCTAGGGCCTGTAATAGCTGTTCATAATAAGGTGCCAAAATGGCAAATTGGGCAGGTGAGCTGTTATTGATATTGAGTAAGCACTTGTCCTCAAGGTTTTGACTGGCTTGGCGTAACTGTGGCACCCCCGTATAACGACTTGCGCCCAAAATGCGGTGTGCCACATGCGATAAGGCTTGGCGGTCATGACGCTGCCAAGCCTGCTGTAAGTCGCTTTTTTCATGGTCGATTGACTCAATCAAAAGCATAATTAAGTTGACTGCCAAGTCAGGTTTACCTGCCACGCGCATCACCGCATCTTCCCAATCAATGACGGCTAAGTGGTTAAGAGAGTCTGGCGTTGGTGGTGCCACAGAGGATAGCGTGATGAGTGGATTGCTATCGTCTGTGCTAGCTGCACTATCTAACACCTTACTAGCTAATACTTTGCTAGGGGCAGGCAATGCCAAGGTAGGTAGACGTGTTGAGGGACTGGGTGTCACAGTGGCGACAGTGGTAGTGGCGGAGGCTGTGGTGGATGACGGGTGAGTAAGCGCACTCATGGATGCGCTATCTTTACCCAACCAGCGCTGTAATACTTGGGTTAGCTGGGCTTGGCTGATGGGCTTACCCACATAGTCATCAATGCCAGAGGCTAGTAGCTTGTCGCGCTCATCAGATAGGCTATGCGCGGTGAGGGCAATAATGGGAATATGCTTTTTGCCAGCATTGGCTTCTACTTCGCGTATTTGACTGGCAGCCTCACTGCCCGACATTCTTGGCATTTGAATATCCATAAAAATCAAGTCAACGGCAGTATCACTGTGCGCTTGGTGGGTGGTGACATAGTCAATCGCGTCAAAACCACTTGACACCGTCACCACATCAATGCCCAATTCTGCCAATAACGCCTCTAATACCAATAGGTTTGGTAGGTGGTCATCTACTGCCAAAACCGTAAAACCATGCCACTGCGGTAAGGTGGGTTCTTGGCTGCTGGCAGTATTGCTATCTAGAAGTTGGTAGAGCTGGCGTCTATCAAGGGGTTGGTATAGCGCTTGGGCTTGGTAACGTGATAATAACTGCGGCTCAAGGTTGACTTGATAGCCAAATAGCAGCAATTTGCCTGCATAATGTAGTCTGACTTGTTTTAATAAAGAAATCGTATCTTCGGTGGTGCCATTGTCCACAATCACCCAATCCCAGTGGTTGCCTGTTTCTTTGAGGGACTCCAACAGGCTTGCCAAGGTGCTTGCCGTGGTGATGGTGATAGGCAGCGTGCGCAGTGACCCCTTGAGTACCTGCAGGCTGGCAGGGTGGTCAATCCACACCAAAATATTGACCGCGGCGGCGGTTTGGGGGGGAGCTTGGGCACTCGGCTGCTGCGCGCTTGCCAAATGGGGTTGTGGGTCAATAGCCGCTGCTGCTCTTGATTGCTAACGCTCATGGGCAAAGTAAACCAAAAAGTGGTGCCTTTCACTTTATGCACTGCAGAATTGTCTGCCGCCTGTTCGGTGGCGTTGTCATAAAAGCCAATATTGCCGCCCATCAAGTAAGTGAGCTGTTTTGAGATAACCAGACCCAAGCCTGTGCCGCCATATTGGCGGGTAATAGAAGGATCACCTTGAGAAAAACTTTGAAATAACACTTTTTGGTGTTCAGGTGAAATTCCGCGCCCCGTGTCCTGCACACCAATATAAATCAAATCATCGCTATTGTCATCGAGGCTCACGCGTACAATTACCTCGCCATCATCGGTGAATTTGATGGCGTTATTGACCAAGTTGGTGAGCACTTGCTTGGTGCGAAGCGCGTCCCCCACCAAATAATGCGGCACATCATCATAAAAAAATACCGCAAGGCGCAAGTCTTTTTCGGCAGCCAGCGGTGATAGCATGTCCACCACGTCATAAATACTGGCGTACAAATCAAACTCATGGCTGTCTAGCACCAGTTTGCCAGATTCAATTTTAGAAAAATCAAGCACATCATTGACCAGTGCCAGCAGGTGCGCTGAGGACTTACGAATGGTTTGCACATATAAATCTTGCTCGGCAGTCAGCCCACCATGCCGCGATAACAGATTAATAAAGCCATCAATACTGTTGAGAGGGGTGCGCAGCTCATGGCTGATGTTTGCCAAAAATGCCGACTTGGTTTGGCTGGCAGACACCGCGGCATCACGGGCGTTACGAATCGAGATGTTTTGCATTTCCATCTCATCAAAGGCTAAGCGTAAATCATCCTCGGTTTGCTCGGCATGGTTTTTGAGTTCTTGAAAACTCTTGTGTAGCCGCCGCAACGTCTTGACCAAATCCTGCTGCAATTGGTTAATCTCGCCACTTGAGTCAATGGTCATGGGTTTGTACAAATTATTGGCATTGGTGCGCTGCAAGTGCAAACGCATCTCATAAATCGGTGCAATCCAGCGCCTAGCATAAACATTGGTGGTCAATAGCAGCAGCAAAATCGTAAATAACCCCGTAATAGCCAGTGCCAACATTACCTGATAACGTGCCACTTGCAGCGGCTCATTATCAATATTGACCACAAGCCACAGTGGTGGCATCGTACTTGCTGTTGCCCCTGTGTGGACGAGCGCCAGTTTTTGTCCATATAAAGTGCTGTTACTGCGACTAAATAGGTGATTATCTTGGGTATTTAGCTGACTCAGTAGGTCAATTTGGTTAAGACTTGCCTCAGTGGGTGAGTTACTACTGGAAAAAGGTAGCAGCGCCTTGGGCTGCTGGGTCAAATCCCCAAAGCTTACCAATACTTGATTTTGTTCGTTAACAATCGCCATGCCTTGTAGGTGTCTATTATTGACCGCATTTTGCAGGGCAAATTTGACGTTAGATTGCAACGTGGCAACCTCGCGTGCGGACATTTTTGAGTGACCCCTGAGTCCTTGGTCGATTTTTAGCAGGCTGGTCTGCATGGCAGCGGCAACGGGCTGAAACGTCACCAATAAACTATCGGCGGTGGACTTTTGGATCGTACGCGCGGCGCGGCTGGTATCAGAGAGCACCAAAAAACCGCCCGTCAATGCCAGCGCGCTGATGGGTAAAAACACCAGCAATATCAACTGCCCATAGGCGGTAGAAAAATCCAAGCGAAATCGTTTGCTCACAGTGTCAGCCTTGCATCAGCATTAGTCTAAAAAAAGTTATCTCAGTGCCATTTTATAAGATTTTTTATCACGATGCTTGCCTAGTTTGGCAAAACTCGCACCCGCGCTCACCGTTTTAACTACGCATAAACAACGATTCAGCACTGACGCTATGGGGGAATTTTGCTAAAATATCCTATCTCTTGGCTAATTGCGTGCAGCGTTTGGGGCATGGCGTATTTAGCCTATTTGACAGTAGCATACAAACAAGGTCTTCTCATGGCAACAAGCGATTTTTCCACCCAAATTAGCACCCTAAGCGATTGTATTGGGCACACGCCGTTGGTGCGATTGGCACGGTTTTCACCCAGTCGTGCCACCATTTTGGCAAAATTAGAAGGCAATAACCCCGCAGGCTCAGTCAAAGACCGCGCCGCCTTTAACATGATTTATCAAGCCGAGCAGCGTGGCAGTATCAAATCAGGTGATACCTTGATAGAAGCCACCAGTGGCAACACAGGCATCGCCCTTGCCATGGTGGCAGCTATGCGCGGCTATGCCATGACCCTTATCATGCCCAGCAATTCTACCCAAGAGCGCAAAGACGCGATGGCAGCGTATGGGGCAACGCTGATTGAAGTTGACAACATGGAGGTGGCGCGTGACTTGGCGCAGCAGATGCAAGCAGCAGGCAAGGGCTTGGTACTTGACCAGTTTAATAACCCCGACAACAAACGCGCCCATTATCTCACCACAGGCCCTGAAATTTGGCAGCAGACAGACGGCAAAATTACCCATTTTATCAGCTCAATGGGCACCACAGGCACCATCATGGGCGTGGCAAGCTATCTAAAAGAACAAAACCCCAACGTGCAGATTGTTGGGCTACAACCTGCTGAAGGCGCGAACATTGCAGGGATTCGCCGCTGGAGCCCAGAGTATTTGCCCAAGATTTTTGAGCCAAGTTGGGTGGATACCATCATGGATATCGACCAGCACGATGCCGAAGTATTTATGCGTAAACTTGCCAAGGAAGAAGGGGTGTTTGCAGGGGTATCCTCAGGCGGGGCGGCATGGGCAGCCTATCAAATTGCCAAAGACCACCCTGATGCCGTGATTGCTTTTATTGTCTGTGACCGCGGTGATAGGTATCTTTCAACAGGCTTGTATGGCGTCAAAGATGACGCATCTATAGGCTAACACTGGCTAACATTGGCTCACACTACAAGGAAGTCACATGGCAAATACCCTACCGATTTTAGTATTTGATATCGAAACCATCCCCGATGTCACCACAGGCAAACGCCTGTACCCTGAGTTAGCAGATTTATCCGATAGCGATGCCATGACCAAACTCATGGCACTGCGTGAGCACGATGTTGGGCACCCATTTATGCCGCTGCCCTTGCACCAAGTGGCTTGCCTATCGGTGCTGTGGGTGGCAAATGGCAACCTCACCCTCAAATCCTTATCGCTTGCAGACCACAGTGAAGCACAGATGATACAAACCTTTTTTAACGCCATTGAAAAAAATCCGCTGCTAGTCAGCTGGAATGGTAAAGGCTTTGACATCCCCGTCATGGTGTATCGCGCGCTGCAGCATGGACTGACCGCGCCCAAGCTATTTAGCCAAACAGGCGAGATGAAATACAACAACTACATCAACCGCTACCACGACCGCCATACCGATTTGATGGTGAAACTTGCCATGAGTAGCACCTCACAAAAACTCGATATCGTGGCATCCATGTGCGGTTTTGCAGGCAAGCAAGACCTTGATGGCTATGATGTGGTGCCGATGGTGCAGGCAGGCGCGTGGGATAAGCTCACCAACTACTGCGAAAGCGATGTGCTCAATACGTGGCTGATTTTTTTACGCTATCAGCGGCTGACAGGGCAATTCTCAGCCGAGCAGAGCCAGCAGTGGGAAAATTTGACCAAAGACTATTTGCAAAGTATCCATCATGATGACGGTAGCCTACGTCATGCAAAATTTTTGCAAGCGTGGCAGCCCACCCTGAGCCCAGAAAAAATCTCTAACAATTCTATCCAAGCAGAAAAAGAAGCAAACGAAACCACCACTCAGGCTACCGTACAAAATCAAACCCTACAGGCAGAATAAATGATGCACTATATTTTTCCACCCATGTCGGTGGTGGGTTTGCCCATCCATGATACCGACCAATTTTTTCCTGTGCGCCGCGTCTATTGTGTGGGGCGTAACTATGCTGACCATGCGAGAGAAATGGGCAGCGACCCGACGCGTGAGCCGCCGTTTTTCTTTTGTAAAGCCAACGATGCTCAGTCGATAATCCCTGTATCACCCAATCAAGTGAATGATTTACCGTATCCACCCAAAACCCAAAATCTACATTATGAAGTGGAGCTGGTGGTAGCGATTGGGCAAGATGGGGCAAATCTTAGCGCCGAACAAGCCAAAGACCTGATTTTTGGTTATGCGGTGGGACTGGATATGACCCGCCGCGATTTGCAAAACGCGATGAAACAAAACGGTCGCCCGTGGGAGATTGGCAAAGCGTTTGATTATGCTGCCCCCATCGGAGAGATTTATCCTGTGGCTACTGTTGATATACAAAATGCGGCTATTTCGCTGTCTGTCAATGGCGAACCCAAACAACAAGGCAATATCAATCAGTTGATTTGGAATGTGGCAGAGACCATTGCCAATTTATCGGCGTTGTTTAAGCTCAAAGCAGGGGATTTGATTTTTACGGGGACGCCAGCAGGCGTGGGCGCGGTGGTCAAAGGCGATAAAATGCTTGCGCAAATTGATGGACTGGGCAGCATTGAATTGGTGGTGGTTTGAGAGTAAAATCAGCCCGCATCAGACCAGCGGTAATAGCATAAAAAAACGCCCTAACTTAGCTTAGGGCGTTTTTTTAATCGGTTAGGTTAGGCAACTTTTTCCACTTTAAACCCCATTTTTTGCATGAGTTCAGCTTTATCAAACGGTGCAAGGCTGGCACGAGTGAATGGCTTGTCTTTAAGATAAGTGGTTGCCACGCGCTGCAAGTCATCAAGTGTCACTGCCAAAATTTTGGCGCGCATGGCTTGCTGCCAATCTTTGCCGCGCCCATGCAGCTCAGCAAATAGCGCCTTGACCGCTTCGCCAGCAGGGCTTGCAGGCTTATCCATCCCTGCCATCAAACCCAAAATCGCTTCTTCTAGCCACGCATCGGTTTTGTCACTGGCAGTTTGTGCCAATAACCAATCAATACTTGCCAAGAAGTCATCAAACGTGGCTTGGTGTCGTGGGTCACGGTAGCTATAAAACTTAAACGCACACGCATTGCTGTCATAGCTAGCACCGCCGCCATACGCACCGCCTTGCTCACGAATGGTGCGATGCAAGTAGTTGTTGCGTAGCACCCCAGATAGCACCATCAAGGCAGGGGCATCGGCGTGGTCAGTTGGCACGGCAGTGAACACTAGGGCATGATGAAACACGTTGGTTTGTGCCAGCCACGCAATATCACCGCTATCGGTAGTGATGGGCGATGCCGCCAACAGGGTGGTCGGCAGCGTTGTCGGCTGTTGCCAGCTGTCGCTAATGGCTTGGGTTAGGGTTGGCAAGGTTTCAGTTTCGGCGATAATCAAGGCTTGTTTGGGCAAGGCTTTGATATAAGCGTGTAAGGCTGCCAAGCGCTCGCCAAGCTGTTGCCACGCACTGCTATCTTGCTCGGCTTGTTGCAAAAACTGTGTTAAGTCATTGAGCGCAGGCAAACCACCGCGCACGTATTCTAGGCGCGCGATTTTGCTGGTATTGCGGCTCGCCGTTTGCATGGCGTAGGCATGACCTGCCCCTGCTAGGCGCGATTGCCAGCCCATTTGTTTTTGGGTGAGTAGCTCTTCAATGCGTGCGTATTCTGTAAAAATAGTGTCATACACCACTTGTTTGAGTAAATCAATCGCCTCTAACTTGCGAGACAATGAACGCGTTGCCACCACCAAAAAGCTATCCATTTTTTCGGGGTTGTCAGGTGAGGTACGCTGGCTGACCCTCACGGTCACGCCGCTAGAATGGCGTGCTTGCAGGGCTTGGAATTCAAGCGCATTGTGTTTGAGAGTGCCCACTTCGCTGATGAGTGTGAGATACGTTGGCAAATCAGGGTGATTGATGATGGCGTCATGCCCATCAAGAGGAATAATCACTTGATAATAATACAGCCCATTGGTGCCTGCTTCATACTCATACAGGGTGCTTGGCAGACCTTGTAAGGTGATAGCCACCTTGCGCCCTGTCTTAAACTGAATCTCGGCAGGAATATCCGCCAGCCCCACTTTGGGCAATAAATCCACATCATCGGGCGTGGCTTGGCGTTTGGCAAGGGCTTGGGCTTGGCTGATGAGCGCATCGCGCGTGTCATCGCTAAGAGCCGCTTCGATGGTGTCAAGTTTGGCTTGCTCTGCTTTGGCTTGCTGCTTGGCGAGGCTTGCGTCTGGGACAAGCGTCAAGCGCACTCGGTGCGGATTGTCTAGCAAATGGGTACGGATTAAATTGGCAATAAAATCAGGGTGTTGGACTTGCTCACGCAGCCATTGTAGGTTTTCATCAATATCCCATACGTGCATTGGGTTGCCATCATGGATGGCGGTGCTAAAGCCTTCAAGCATCAAATTAAGCCCGTACGGCATACTATCGCCGCCCACGTGACGCTGGTCAATCTCAATTTGGTGCAAAATGGTCTCAATGGCTTCACTGTCCACAGGCTGATCTGCCACTTGTTTGAGTAAATCCAAAATCCCTTGCTCAATGGCATCGCCATGCTCAGGCTCAGAGCCGCGTACCCCTGCATAAAACACCATCTGATAGTGGCTGTCATCTAGTCCTAGTAGCGGCGTTGGGGCAGATGCCAGCGGATGGCTATCTAGGTATGCCCGAAGCGGCGAGCCTGCGTGTTCCACCAAAACGCCTTCTAATAAACGCATGGCAAGGCGCTGCTTACCATCCAAAATAGACGGCAATAACCACGCCATGACATGATGGGTTTGTTTGGGCTTGACGCTATCCACATGGTAGCGCTCCGTCACCGCCACAGGTGCGCTTAACGCCTGCTCCAACCGTGACGCGTGTTTTTGCCCCTTGCCAAAGGCTTTGCCTGCCACTGCGAGCGCATCGTCATGGATACGCGCTTGGGTCTCTGCTACAGGGATATTGCCAAAACTCATCACCACCGCATTGCTTGGGTGATAGTGGCTATGATGAAACTTGACCAAATCAGCATGGGTCAATTCGGTAATGGCAGCAGGCTCACCGCCAGAATTGTAATGATACGTGGTGGTGGGAAACAGATGACGCGCCAAGCTATGATACAGCTGGTCAATCTCGCCACTCATCGCCCCTTTCATCTCATTAAACACAATGCCCTTATACTGCGGTTTGCCGTGGTCATCAAGCTCCACGCGAATCCCTTCTTGGGCAAAATCTAAAGGGTCAAGGTTTGGAAAAAACGTGGCATCCAAATACACCGACAGCAGGTTAAAATAATCTTGGCGATTTTGGGTGGCAAACGGATACGCCGTCCAATCCGCTGCGGTAAACGCATTCATAAAGGTATTAAGCGAGCGCTTAATCATGCTAAAAAACGGGTCACGTACAGGATATTTTTCTGAGCCACATAGACTGGTATGCTCCAAAATATGCGCTTCACCGCGGTCAGTCATCGGCTGGGTGCGAAAGCCAATCATAAACGCATTTTCATCACTGGGGTGGGCAAGGTGGTAATGAATCAAGCCTGTGGCGGTGTGTTCACTGACCAATACATCCAGTGACAACGCGTCAATACGCTCATGAGAAAGTAGGGTAAAGGCAGGGTGCAGGGTCAAATCTAAGTTTGTTTCGTGAGAAGTTGTGGGCATGAAGTTACCTGTTTTGAAAATGGTGTTTGACAAAATCTATCGCAAAACCAAATATAAAAATGGACACAAAGTATAGCATTTTTGTCGGATTTATTTTTGAGAAATGGGGACAAAATCATTTTCTCAAAGCCCTGAACGTGTATTTTTACAGTAAAATAGCCGCAGTGGTTGCCACTTTACCCAACCAAGCAAAATACGGATGGCGTAATAGCGGCGATTTTTTGGCTTCTTTATTCATTATGTTTTTATTTATTCAAGGAAAACCGCAACATGACAAAAATTCTTGGCATTGGCAATGCCTTGCTCGATAGCGAATTTGTATTGACCGATTTACAATTACAAGCCACAGGGT
>OEQN01000172.1_pt1 | contig 18024 bp, 17 predicted proteins | sample 1539781 | NCBI WGS metagenome assembly OEQN01 (sample SAMEA3891236, study PRJEB23780) | metagenome | biome: terrestrial biome; feature: animal house; material: water of meat washing | place: Italy | collected 2015-05-12 | reverse complement strand
TCATGTTCCATAAAATAAGCCTCTTAAAGGTGTAAACTTATTTCAGGACGGGACATATATTTATTAAAAAAAGCCGACGCATATGCATCGGCTTTTTTCACTTCATCGGTAAATTTACCGATTTAGTTTTGACTTAGATCGCTTCAAGTGCAGCGTTCAAAGTCTCGCTTGGACGCATTACAGCATTTACTTTAGCTGTATCTACAGCATAGTAACCACCGATGTCAGCAGCTTGACCTTGAACTTGAGCAAGTTCAGCAATGATCTTGTCTTCGTTTTCAGCAAGTGCTTTCGCAAGTGGAGCAAACTTCGCTTTCAACTCAGCATCTTCATCTTGTGCAGTAAGCGCTTCAGCCCAGAACTTCGCTAAATAGAAGTGGCTGCCACGGTTATCTAACTCGCCAGTACGACGTGATGGAGACTTGTCGTTATCAAGTAATTTGCCAGTCGCTTGGTCTAAAGTCTTCGCAAGAAGTTTCGCCTGAGCGTTATCTTCTTTAATACCTAGCTCTTCTAAAGAAACAGCAAGCGCCAAGAACTCACCTAAAGAATCCCAACGTAAGTGGTTTTCTTCAACAAGCTGTTGTACGTGTTTAGGCGCTGAACCACCCGCACCAGTTTCGTACATGCCACCGCCCGCCATTAACGGAACGATAGACAACATTTTCGCTGAAGTACCCAATTCCATAATTGGGAACAAGTCAGTCAGGTAGTCACGTAGGATGTTACCCGTTACAGAAATCGTATCTAGGCCACGCGCTACACGTTCAAGTGTATAACGCATTGCACGTACTTGAGACATGATCTGAATGTCTAAACCAGCAGTGTCGTGGTCTTTCAAGTATTTTTGTACTTTCTTGATCACTTCATTTTCGTGCGGACGGTATGGGTCTAACCAGAAGATTGCTGGCATACCCGAGTTACGAGCACGGTTTACTGCAAGTTTTACCCAATCTTGAATCGGTGCATCTTTCACCTGACACATACGCCAGATGTCGCCTTCCTCAACATTTTGAGTCATCAACACTTCGCCAGTTTCTAGGTCAGTGATGTTTGCAACACCCGCTTCAGACATTTCGAAAGTTTTGTCGTGCGAACCGTATTCTTCAGCTTTTTGCGCCATCAAACCAACGTTAGGCACAGTACCCATCGTACGTGGATCGAAGTTACCATTCCACTTGCAGAAATTGATCATTTCTTGGTAGATACGCGCAAAAGTTGACTCAGGCATTACTGCTTTACAGTCATAAGGTTTGCCGTCAGCGCCCCACATTTTACCGCCACCACGAATCATTGCAGGCATTGAAGCATCTACAATTACGTCGTTTGGTGAATGGAAGTTTGTGATGCCTTTCGCCGAATCAACCATTGCAAGTGCAGGACGGTGTTCTTGGCAAGCATGTAAGTCTTCGATGATTTCTTCACGTAAAGATGTCGGTAAAGTTGCGATCTTCTCGTAAAGACCAGCCATACCGTTGTTTACGTTAATGCCTAGCTCATCGAACAATTTACCGTGTTTTTCAAAAGCATCTTTGTAGTAAATTTTCACACAGTGACCGAAAACGATCGGGTGTGAAACTTTCATCATGGTTGCTTTCACGTGTAAAGAGAACAAAATGCCCGCTTCTTTACAATCATCAAGTTCTTTTTCATAGAAATCGCAAAGCGCTTTCTTGCTCATGAACATTGAGTCGATGATTTCGCCGTCTTGAAGTGCAACTTTTGACTTCAGAACAATCGTTTCACCAGACTTGGTGATGAGTTCCATTTTCACATTACGTGCACGGTCTAAAGTCATCGACTTTTCACCGTGGTAGAAGTCGCCTTCATCCATGTGAGAAACGTGAGTTTGAGACCATTGCTTCCACTCGCTCATAGAGTGCGGGTGTTTTTTCGCATAGTTTTTCACTGCAGCTGGTGCACGACGGTCAGAGTTACCTTCACGCAATACAGGGTTTACAGCTGAACCAAGACATTTGCCATAGCGTGCTTTAAGCGCTTTTTCGTCTTCAGTGGTTGGGTTTTCAGGATAGTCAGGAATCGCGTAGCCTTTTGATTGAAGCTCTTTGATACATGCTGTTAACTGAGCAACAGAGGCACTAATATTCGGGAGTTTGATGATATTAGTATCTGGATCTTGGGTAAGACGACCTAGTTCTGCAAGATTGTCTGGGACTTTTTGCTCTTCTTTTAGGTATTCAGAGAATTCTGCGAGAACACGTGCGGCAACAGAGATATCAGTTTTAACGATCTCTACACCAGCAGGTTTAGTAAAGGTCTCAATGATCGGCAGTAGCGAATAAGTCGCTAGCAATGGCGCCTCGTCGGTCAGTGTGTAAATGATGGTTGACTTTCCACCAGCCATATATAGCCCCTTGCGTTAGATTGAGTTTTTTAGGGTGATGAGCTTCTGGCTCAACCCCTGCGAACCGATGTGCTTGAATAAAACCCTGAAAGTATCGTCCCTCAGGGCTTTACAGTCAACGTAATATCCAGTGATAACGACATTTCGCCAGAAAATACCACTACAGCCTTCGTTTTTCAAAATCACGTCTTTCCACAAGGCTTTAGCTTTTGCTTAGCAAATAAACAAATTTTTTAGCGAAATGTGTTATTTACCTCATTTAAGCCACAACAACAGATACTTTTCACATAATACAGTCTTCAAATCCTTTTTATAGTCTTATAGCCCTACATGCATAAGCATGACTTTTTTCAGCACTAAATTTAAATCGGCAAAGCAATCCAAAATGCCGCAGCTTAAATATTGATAAATAAACCATGTACTCGTACTCCTCCATTTTTACATTTTTAAACCTATGTTTTTTATAGGGTTGGTTAAACTGAATCTTTTTCCTGCAACGGTAAGGGTCAATTCAATGCTAAAAATGCTGCTTCCGCTCATTGGACTTGGTTTTTCTTCTTGGTGTTTTGCTCAAAATCCATTGAGCGTCCATGTGCTGAATTTGGAAAATGGTCTCCCTTCTGCCAATGTCAAAGTGACACTTGAAGCCCAACAAAATGATAAATGGACAGAAATCAGCTCAAGCACGACCGATGACCAAGGTCGAATCAATGATTTATATCCCAAAGATACGGCCTTACAAAAAGGTGTATACAAAGTTACCTTTAAAACGGGTGATTGGTTTCGCCAAAAAAATCAGCGCTCATTCTTTCCAGAAGTGCCCGTGGTATTTGTAATTGATGGCTCATTGGATCATTACCATATTCCTCTATTAATTAGCCAATATGGCTATTCCACTTACCGTGGTAGTTAATGCACATAAATAAGCGCATAAAAAACCGATGCCTAAGCATCGGTTTTTGTCTGTACAGAATCAAATAAAGTGGCTTAGGGACTAAGCCTTGAACCACTTCTCTGCTTTTGCTTGGTCTTCAACTTTCAATTCAACTTCCGTCAGCTCTGAGCCAGCAGCTTTTACGTCAAAGCTCATCAACTCATCACGGCGGAATGCCAAAATGCTATATATACCTTCTTGCTTGGCATACTTTTCTACCAGTTTCACCGTTGCTTTGAGACCATCAATCGCAATGATCACATCATGGGCAGAAAGGCCAGCTTGAGCAGCAGCACCATCACGACGTGCGCTTTGCACCAAGACGCCTTCTGGCTTATCTACAAGCTTTAAACCTAACGGTAATGACTTATCATTTTTCAGGCTATAACTTAAACCAAACTCAGGGAAAAGTTGATCCAGCGGCAACTCATCTGTGGTGTTAATTAAGTGATTGATTTGCTCAATCCAGTTATCACCCGTCAGCTCATTACACAACTCAACAATTGTACGCTCATGTACTTGTATGCCCTTTTGCGCGTTCTCATAAAGTTTACGCATAAGCGCGTCTAGGCTTGAACCACGTAAGCGCAAACCTAAGTCTAAGCATAGGGCAACCAAACAACCTTTGTTGTAATAGCTGGTGCCTGCATTGTTCGAGTTTTCATCCTGACGGTAAAATTTCACCCATGCATCGAAGCTAGACTCAGACACAGACTGAACAAAACGACCCGGATTTTGTAAATAACGATCAATCTGAGTTTTGAGTAGTTTGATATATGAGGCTTGGGAAATCACACCACTACGTAGCAAAATCAGGTCATCATAATAAGACGTGAAACCTTCAAAAATCCAAAGCAAAGAGGTATAGCCTTCTTTGTTGAGATCATAATTGACAAAGTTTTCAGGACGAATGAATTTGACCAACCATGAGTGGAAGTATTCATGACTACATAAACCTAAGAAACGTTGATAGTCTTCAGACGGCTCTTCAGGCTCATTGGCTTTTGGTAAGTCTTCACGTGGACTAATCAAGCTGGTTGAATTTGGATGCTCCAAACCACCATAACTATTTGCTGTTGCCATCGTCATAAAGGTGTAGTTTGAAAATGGTGCTGAGCCAAACATTGAAATTTCTGTTGCACAGATTTTTTCAATGTCTTGCTGCATACGTGCAGCATTCATGGCATGTTTACCTGACACCACAAACTCGTGCGGAATACCATTGGCTTCAAAACCAAAACGCGTCTGTTCGGCCAACTCAAATGGTGCATCAATTAGCTCGGCATAGTTTTTGGCTTTTAAAGTAAAACGACCTTTAACGAGGCTTTTTGAAGCCATACCAGTAGCCAATTGGAAGTGTTTTAGCTCATCAGGAAGGAACAGTTCAACTTCAACTGCTTTGTCCTCTTGACCCTCCAAACCTAAGCAAGCACATGCGGGGTTTACATATAAACGGGTTTGATCTACATACGCACCGCGCACCGACAGATCATAGGCATAGACATCATACTCAACCGTAATCAGTTCATGGTCAGTATTAAAAAGACGCCATTTATTCTTTTCAAATTTTTGAATTTCTAACAAACGCCCTTCTTCATCATAAGCACGAACCGACTCTATATGCTTTGAAAACTCGCGAATGAGGTAACTACCCGGAATCCAAGTTGGTAATGAAAGTACCTGTGTTGGGTCTGCTACAAAACGTAAAGTCACGTGTATAAGGTGCTGACGATAATCGTCAAATTCGATCTGATAATGCAACATAATGGGCGATACAAAATAAAATGAAATGAGTTATAACTTAGCTTAGCATTATTTACGCCAGTTTTGCGTCACAGTCACATTTGTCTGCATTTTTGACTGGTCATTGAGGAAAAAAAGGCATAGCATTTGCAGCTGTTTTAGGTTTAAAAGTCACGGAATGGCTTGGTTAGGGAATTTCATTGAAAGCTGTCATCTACTTCATCGCTACACTCTTCGCCTTATGTTCAAGTTTCACTCAAGCGGCATTGCTCAATATTGTTCCTGAAACAGTTGAAGCTCAAGCTTGGACAGTTTTTGACAGCCAATCGGGGCAAGTCATTGCAGAGCATAATAGTCATGTTCAACGTGCACCCGCTTCGCTCACCAAAATGATGGTGGCTTATATTGCACTCAAAGAAATCAATGCAGGAAAGCTCAATAAGAGCGAAATTCTTACCGCAACACCTGTGGTCAGTACTGTGATGTGGGATGAGTCCCAAATGTACTTAAAACAAGGTGAACAGATTTCTGTGGATCAGCTTCTAGCGGGTTTAGTGGTCATGTCTGCCAACGACGCAGCAGTGACTTTAGCGGAACGCATCTCAGGTGATATTCCAAACTTTGTTGCACGAATGAACCAAGAAGCCAAAGCACTGGGAATGACTGAAACGCATTTCCAAAACCCTGCGGGTATCACCATGCCAGAGCACTATTCGACTGCACATGATTTAGCGCTATTAGGCCAAGCCTTGGTGAATGAAACGCCAGACTATTTATACTATTCAAAACAGCAAAGTTTTAGCTATAACCAACGCTTTCACCGTGCAACCAATATTCTGTTAAAACAAGACCCGACAGTAGATGGCTTAAAAACAGGTTATACCAAAGCAGCGGGATACAATTTAGCGCTGACAGCAAACCGCCCGACCATGAATCCAGACAATCCAAACCGTCGCTTGGTGGTCATCGTTTTGGGTACAGAAAGTGCAGCTAAGCGTGCTGAAGTTGCACACAACCTCATGAATTTGTCTTATACCTATACTCGTAACGAAGTTGCGCTGAAAGATAAGCAAATTATCGCAGAACTGCCTGTAGTCAAATCGACATTGAAAATGTTCAAAGTGGAAAGTAAGCAACCGAAAATTGTGACCACATCATTGTACGATCAACCATATGCCATTGACTTACATGCCTTTGACCAGACCAACCAACGCATTATGCTCAATACAGGCAATGGCACTATACAACGCATTGATCCATTAGAGTCTACAAAAACGCATTTCAATATTGAAGTGTTGCAAAACAAGCTGACCGCTCCGCTGGCTGAAGTGATGCAACTGGCGAAAGTGCAGGTCTATCAAAACAATCAGCTCATTCAAACGTTTACCATTGAAGAAGATGTACAAATTGAAGAAGCCAATATTTTCCAGCGACTAATGTTTTGGTTCAAAAGCTTGTTTCCATTTTTATCAAGCGATGAACCTAAAGTAAAAACCTATACACTCGGTTAAGTTCGAGCAGTATCCCGAGTTTTATACTTTATGTAACTTGTAAGACAATCTAATTATCAATAAATCAAGAAGATGGCATATTCAATGTCATCTTCTTTTTTTAATAATAAATAGGTTGCTTCATATGGCTGTACAAACAGAACAAGTGCCACACCATATTGTTATTATTGGCGGTGGTGCTGGTGGTCTAGAGTTAGCAACGCAACTCGGTGACAGCTTCGCAAAATCCAAGTGGGTGAAAATCACCCTCGTCGATCAAAACCTCACCCACATCTGGAAACCCTTACTCCACGAAATTGCGGCAGGTACACTCAACCCAAGTGTTGAAGAAATTAATTATTTTGCACATGCGTCTAAACATCACTATGAGTTTGTTTTGGGTCGTTTTGTCGGCTTAGACCAAGAACATAAACAAGTAAAACTTGAAGCACGCCAATATGCCAAACAAAGCACGGAAACCACGCAGTTTGAACTCAACTACGACACCTTAGTCCTAGCAGTCGGTTCGACCTCTAACGACTTTGCGACCGAAGGCGCTAAACATTACTGCCATTTCCTCGACAGTCGCCAGCAAGCTGAAATTTTCCAGCAAGACCTTCTACATTTGTATTTGGATGCACAAAACCGCCCCGAAACACGCGCACTCAATATTGCGATTATTGGTGCAGGTGCCACAGGAGTCGAGCTTGCAGCCGAATTGGTCCATGCGAAAAGTACCTTTTTTAAATACGGTCTCAATAAAATTGACCCAAACAAAGTCAAAGTGACCTTGATTGAAGCAGCGGATCGTATTCTTCCCGCCCTATCCACCAAAATGGCAAATCACACACATACCCAATTGGAAAAACTTGGCGTTGAAGTCCTCACCCATCACCGTGTTGCCAAGTTAGACAAAGACCATGTCTATTTTGCCGACGGCTCACAAATCGATGCCGATCTAAAAGTTTGGGCAGCGGGCATCAAAGCACCTGTCGTTTTAAATGCGCTTGAAGGCTTTGAAAAAGATGCGATTGGACGTCTTAAAGTCTATGCGACTTTGCAAACCCGTTCCGACCCCAACATTTTTGCCTTTGGCGATTGTGCTCACTGCCAGCCCGCGGCCGATGAACCAGTCCTTGGCCCACGTGCTCAAGTGGCCAGCCAACAAGCAGCCTTTTTGCTTCGAGCGCTCAAAGCGCGCATTCGTGGTCAGTCTTTGCCGATGTTTAAATTTTCTGACAAAGGCTCTTTGGTTTCCCTCAGTCAATACAAAGCTGTGGGCGAGCTACTGGGCCAAGTTAATGTGCAAGGCGTGCTGGCAAAAACCATGTATGTTTCTTTATATCGACTCCATCAGGCCACCTTACATGGCTATACCCAAGCTGGGCTGATGACCGCAAAAGACCTGATGAATAAAAAAGTCGGTCCGAAAATAAAATTGCATTGAAATCTAAAAATGCGTCCCCACTAATAAAAAAACGCCATAAGAACGTGGAAAATGCAGTTTTTTTGCTAAATTTAGTCTACAAAAGCTGCTTTTCACTTTATGATATACCCCTTAAATTCTAAATGAATGGACGAAAAACATGACTGCTATCGCAAATGATCACGTGGTTTCTTTCAACTACAAATTGACTAACGCTGAAGGCGAAACGCTAGACCAATCACAAGGTGAACCACTTGCATATTTGCACGGCGCAGGTAACATCATCCCAGGTTTAGAAAATGCATTGCTAGGCAAAACTGTAGGTGAAAAATTCACTGTTACTGTTCCTGCTGCTGAAGGTTATGGCGAATACAACCCTGAACTCGTTCAAGAAGTTCCAGCGCAAATGTTCCAAGGCGTAGACAACATCCAAGCGGGTATGCAGTTCCAAGCTCAAACTGATGATGGCGTTCAAATCGTAACTGTAAAAGCAGTTGAAGGCGAAAACGTAATTGTTGATGCGAACTTCCCACTTGCTGGTCAAGACTTAACTTTCGAAGTTGAAATCGTAGAAATCCGCGATGCAACTGAAGAAGAATTACAGCACGGCCATGCGCACGGTGCTGGTGGTCACCACCACTAAGATTTAACATCTTAGAAAAAAGGGCGAAAGTTTAACTTACGCCCTTTTTTTTATTTTTTGCATACTTAGTCATTCGCGACGTATTTGAAAATCTGTAAATGTTTGCTGTTCTGAAGCAAGTTCTACGATGACCACATCCGTGACTACCGCATGAGTTGGCCCGACTTTAGCGCGATTCACCAGTTCGGCAACCACACCATCCTCCCCCAAAAGCAACGCTTCAACTGCACCTGAAGCCAGATTCTGTACATAACCCTTTAAACCTAAAGCAACAGCATATTGTGCAAACCAGCGTCGATATCCAACACCCTGAACTTTTCCCGATATGGTCAGTTTTACTGCTTTCATACTGTATGCTCTCGGTTCACGACCGTATAAATAGCCTGACTCATTTGCTGTGCTTGTAAACCACGCTCACCTTGTTGAGCCAAAAGGTCACCTGCTTGGGCATGTAAGGTCACAATTTGATGTAACGCAATGTCATCTTGCAACTGTGCTTTTAAACTGGCAATCATGCCTGCCAATACATCACCCATTCCACCTGTCCCCATCCCTGGATTACCTGCGGTACAAATCCAGAGTTGCGTATCTAAAATCAAGCTTCCCGAACCTTTCAGCACCCATTGTCCTGCATATTTTTCTTGTAAGGCATAAATAGCTGCAATGCGGTCAGACTCCACCGCTGAGGTACTGATACCGAGCAAAGTTGCGGCCTCGCCAGGATGCGGTGTTGCGTAGACCTGCTCACCGAGTTTTACAGGTCTTGAGGCTAAGAACCATAAAGCATCCGCATCCAATACCACCTGTAAAGCACTGGTCTGAATGAGTGGAAACCATGCATCAAACTGCTGCTGAGCCCATGCATCTCTTCCCAAGCCCATACCAAAACTGACTGCATCCACATGTGCCACCAACGCTTCACGCTCTTGGAGCGACATTTGGTTAATATCGCGCAGCATAATATTGGGTGCACGAGCTAAAATTGCAGTATGGTGTTTTGCATCACATACCACGGTCACCTTGCCAGCTCCCGCATGAAAGGCAGCTTCAGCGGCTAACATCACCGCACCACCCATCTGTGCATGTCCCCCAATCACCAGTACATGCCCATAACTTCCTTTATGTCCAAAGGCTTGACGTGGTACAAGTTGCACATACTGTGGAGCAAGTGAAGCTAAAGGTTTTAAAGCACTGTCTACAGGAAGTAGCGAAATAAGCTCAACAACTCCTGCATAAGCTTTACCCTGCCCAGTAAATAAACCCGCCTTTAAGCCCAGAGCCGTAAAGGTATAATCGGCGACAACTGCACAAGGTAAAGCTTGCCCCGTGTTGGCCTGCAAACCACTTGGAATATCAACCGCAATTTTTAAACCTGTTTGTCTATTGATCTGCTGAATCACTGCCTGCCAGTCTGAACTGAGTTCACGGTTTAACCCAATGCCAAACAAAGCATCAATATACGCATCATAAGGGTGTTGAAAAGCAAAACCGGTATGAATCATTATCCCCTGTTGCACAGCTGCTGCATGTGCTTGTTGCAGTGAAGTAGACTCTCCCAAAGCAGCTGCATAAATTTCAACGTCATAACCTTGCGCGGCTAGATACGATGCAATCAAGTAACCATCACCTGCATTGTTGCCTTGACCACAACACACCGCAACGCTTTTGACTTGCTGCTGTTTAAGCCTAGGCAGCATATGTTCAGTTGTTGCCCATGCGACTTGTTGCATCAGCCCATAAGCACTATTTTGCTGCGCGAACCAACGTCCTTCCCATGCTTGAATCTCACTGCTGTGGTACACTTGCTGATGCATGATTTTTCCTTTGTTCTTGGTTATGACAACATCCACATCTTCCTCAAAAATCCCTGTAGATCAATATGATCCAGAGCAGCTTAAGGCTTGGATTAAAGCTGAAGCACTGGCTTTGGGGTTTTCTGATTGTGTCATCGCCAAACCAGATGCTCAAGCTGAATTGCCGCGTTTTAAAAAATATTTAGAACTTGGTTATCATGGTGACATGCATTTTCTTGCTGAAAACTTAGAAAAACGCGCAGATCCAACACTGCTTGTTCCGGGCACCAAAAGCATTATTTGTGTGCGTATGGATTATTTGGTTGCCGTTCCTGAACCACGTCTTGTGCCTTTTGCACCAAATAGCGCCATCATTGCGCGTTATGCACGCGGACGTGACTATCACAAAGTCATGCGTGGGCGTTTAAAGACCCTTTCTCAGAAAATCAAAGCCAAAGTTGGCGATTTTGAATCTCGCCCATTTGCAGACTCAGCACCCATTTTTGAAAAATCATTGGCTGAAAATGCGGGCATGGGCTGGGTCGGTAAACACACCTTACTCATTCATAAAACATCAGGCTCATTTTTTGTTTTGGGTGAGCTCTTTACCTCTTTAGAGCTACCTTTTGACCAAGCCACCACCAAACACTGTGGTTCATGTAGCGCGTGTATTGATATTTGCCCGACCCAAGCCATTGTTGAGCCTTATTTATTAGATGCGCGTAAATGCATTGCCTATTTAACTATTGAGTTTCAAGGCATTATTCCTGAAGAACTACGCCGCGGTATTGGTAACCGTGTGTTTGGTTGCGATGACTGCCAGCTCATTTGCCCGTGGAATAGCTTTGCCAAAACCACACCAATTGATGATTTTAACCCGCGTCATGGTTTGGATGACATTCAACTAATTGACCTTTGGCAATGGGATGAAAACACCTTTATGGCAAATACAGAAGGGAGTCCCCTACGTCGTACAGGCTACCAAAGCTTTATGCGTAACGTCGCGATTGGTCTAGGTAATGCACCATTTTCAGATGAAATATTGCAGCAATTACAAGCTTCTCGCCCAGAGCTTAACGATATTGTGCAAGTCCATATTGACTGGGCCATCCAAGAGCAACTGATGAAAAAGCACTAAAACTTGCTTCAAACAGACTCAATCAATAAAAGTTCAATCAAACAGCCATTTGCTTGCATAATTTTATTTATTTTATCTATTTAGCTGCATTTTCAGTGTAACTCAAAATCCAAATAAATAGAATTTTGCGGCCAAATTTCCGAAAAAACGCTCAACTTTGCAACTATTTTTACAATCTCATAAAAAGATAAAATTAAAAACATAATCGGGAGATACTATTAAAACTGAGCAATAATGCCTTTTAAGTTGGCACGTTAAATGTATGATGTATACAAGTTAGAATTAAAAATGGATCGCCATTATGAACCTACGCAATGATTGGACGCGTGAAGAAATCGAAGCTTTGTATGATCAGCCTTTTCTTGATCTCGTCTTTCAAGCGCAGACCGTACATCGCCAACATTTCCAAGCCAACACCATTCAAGTCAGTACTTTATTGTCGATTAAAACAGGAAAATGTCCTGAAGACTGTAAGTACTGCTCTCAGTCAGCACGTTATGACTCAAAACTTGAAGCCGAAAAGCGAATTGCTGTAGACAAAGTGATTTCAGAAGCCAAAGAAGCTTTAGCCTCAGGCTCATCTCGTTTTTGTATGGGCGCAGCTTGGCGTAACCCACATGAACGTGACATGCCTTATGTACTAGAAATGGTTAAAGAGGTGAAAGCACTTGGTTTAGAGACTTGCATGACTTTAGGGATGCTGAATGAGTCTCAAGCTGGGCGTTTAAAAGATGCAGGTTTAGATTATTACAACCATAACCTCGACACTTCACGCGAGTATTATTCACATATTATTAGTACACGTACCTTTGACGACCGTTTAAATACCTTAGAATATGTCCGTCAAGCAGGCATGAAAGTGTGTAGCGGTGGTATTGTTGGTCTAGGTGAAAAGAAAGAAGACCGTATTGGTTTATTGCAAGAGCTTGCAACGATGCCAATTCACCCAGAATCTGTGCCAATCAACATGTTGGTTCCAATTGAAGGCACGCCACTGGCAGATGTTGAAAAACTCGATGTGACGGAATGGATTCGTACCATTGCTGTTGCGCGCATTATCATGCCGCACAGCTATATCCGCCTATCTGCAGGTCGTGAAGCACTTTCTGACTCAGACCAAGCACTTGCATTTATGGCGGGTGCAAATTCGTTGTTCTCAGGTGAGAAACTACTGACCACACCAAATGCAGGCGAAGGTAAAGACCGTCAACTGTTCACCAAATTAGGTTTAGTGGCAGAAAAGCCAAAACCAACGGTGGCAGACCTTAGCCTAGATGCCATGGCAAGCTAATTCCCAAGATTTGCTAAGCACAAAAAAGCCCCTTATTCAGTATGGGGCTTTTTTAATGTCTATCTATTTAACCTTCAGGCGACTGAGCAAAATTATGCGCAGTAATTAAAATACCATAACTGGCATTCAGATAATCACCTTGGAAGATCTCATCTTCACCATTGGCATGGCGTACCGTTAAGGTTTGGCAAATCGCGTCATAGTGAAAAGAATCAAAACACTCTTGATGCTGACACAGCCAGCTTAAGGTATCACTCAGATTATCATCGACAATATAAGTCTGTGCTTGAAAATTTTTAGTCATCATCTGTATACGCTAAACACTGTTATTCGGCTATTGTAAGCCGTTCTGCGTCAATTCAGTCGAACTAAGCCATAAAAAAATACAGGCATTAAAAAGTGAGCCTACGCTCACTTTTCCTTAAGATGATTAGTCGGTTTTAGAATCACCGCACTTTCGGCATTCCATATGCTCCCCTATTTCAGTCATTTGTTCATATTCATAAACGTGGATGCAAAATAATTTTTTAAACAACTGAAGCATTTTTAACTCCTGTAAATGATTTTTTAAAAATTCGCTTCTTAAAATAGGTATATCTTCCTGAAATACCCACAACTCATATCTCATGAGCTATACACAGTTTTAAACATACTTTTTATAAATTTCAAGTGCCTTTTGTCGAATAACAGCATAAAGTGATAAATGGTCATTTACTTTTTTAAATGATGCTTTTCATTTACTTGTGGTTCTGCATCACATCATTTTTTAAATGATGCTGAGATTGAAAGAATGCTTGATTTAAATTTGGATCAAGCTAGGATAAAAATACAATCAATGCTCAAAACAGATGTTTCGAGCAACCAATAAAGAATTTGATAAAAAAGCAACGATAAGGATATTTATACATGCTTGGACGTATGATGTTTCAACCGCTATTAATTAGCAATCTTATTGATCACGCAGAACGCTACCATGCGGATACAGCCATTATTTCTAAAAATACAGACGGCAGTATCACTGAAACCAACTGGGCCAACGTCGCAGCCAATTCTAAGCGATTTGCCAATGTACTCAAAGATTTAGGGCTTTCGCAAAGTGACCGCGTGGCGACCATCGCATGGAACAACCATCGTCACCTAGAATCTTGGTATGCGATCTCTGGTAGTGGCTATATTTGCCATACCATCAACCCACGTTTATTTCCAGAACAACTGATTTTTATTATCAATGATGCCCAAGACCGTGTGGTGTTATTTGATAAAACCTTTGCACCACTCATTGCTGCGGTAAAAGCACATTTACCCCATGTAGAGCACTTTATTTGCTTAGATGCCGCAGATGACGCTATTGCAGAAAAAATTGCCGATGTAAAATTTTATGATGACTTGGTCAGCAAAGAGTCTGAACAGTTCACATGGCCAAGCTTTGATGAGCAAACAGCAAGCTCTTTGTGCTATACCTCAGGCACAACTGGAAATCCAAAAGGCGTGCTATATAGCCACCGCTCCACCATTTTGCATAGTTTTGCCATCAGCCTACCCGATTCTCTCAATCTGTCTGCAAATGACATTATGTTGCCTGTAGTGCCCATGTTCCATGTCAATGCTTGGGGTACGCCTTATGCAGCAGCTATGGTCGGTTGTACCGTTGTATTGCCTGGGCCAGGCTTAGATGGGCCAAGTTTAGTGAACATGATTGACACCTATAAAGTCACTGTGGCTTTGGGTGTACCCACCATTTGGCAAGGTTTACTGGCAGCAGCCAAACAAACAGGCAGCCAGCTGGCAAGTATGAACCGTAACGTTGTTGGTGGTTCTGCATGTCCACCATCCATGTTAGCGGCCTTTAAAAATGACTATAACTGCGACACCATTCATGCATGGGGTATGACCGAAACGAGTCCACTCGGTTCTGCCAACCAACTTAAAGCCAAACATCAACAGCTCTCTGAACAAGAGCGTTTCAAGCTACGTCTTTCTCAAGGCCGTCCGCCTTTTGGCGTGGATTTACGTCTTACCGATGAAGAAAAAGGCAGCCATGAAATTGCCCGCGATGGTGAGCAGATTGGAAATCTACAAATTAAAGGCCACTGGATTATTGACAGTTACTTTGGTAAAGATGAATCTGCCCTCACGACCGATGGCTGGTTTGACACAGGTGATATTGCAACCTTAGATGAAGACGGCTTCTTATGCATCAGTGACCGCTCTAAAGATTTAATTAAGTCTGGCGGCGAATGGATTTCATCGGTTGAACTTGAAAACCTTGCGATGGGACATTCAGACATTCTTATGGCAGCCGTTATTGCAGCTGAACATCCAAAATGGGATGAGCGTCCTATTGTCATCGCTGTGAAGAAACCCGATAGCACGGTCACTGAACAAGGTGTCTTAGACTACTATACGGACAAAATTGCGAAATGGCAGATCCCTGACCGTGTGATCTTTGTCGACAGTATTCCACTGAGCGGTACGGGTAAAATGCTAAAACGTGAACTCCGTGCTCAATATGGCCAAGTACTACTGGAACAAAATCCTGTTTAACGTTGTTTAAAATAAAAAGCCTGATCATATGGTCAGGCTTTTCTTTATGTTCGGATAGTTTAAATACCATCAATACAATTTATTTGAAAGCACGTCTAATAAAGACGCTTTAAAGACCTCACCATGCTTTAGATTTGGATAGATTAAAAATTTAGCCTTGACGCCCTGCTGATCGAATATAGACAAAATTTCTCTATTTTTATTGATGCCATTTGCATCAAAATTAGCACTTTGCTGTGTTCCACTATGTGTTAAAAGATCACCTTCCATCAGCCATACATGTTTTTGTGGCTCTTTGACTAATTTTACTGTTCTAATTTTTTGCATCATGCGCTCATCTGCCCAAGAAAGTGATGGACTTGCAGCAAAGAAATGGCTGAAATAACGACCATCGAGCAAGCTATCAAGCACAAAAAGCCCTCCATAGGAATGCCCCCATAACGCTCTTTTTTGCGCATCCAGCTTTACATTCTGCTCAACCCAAGGAGCGATGTCCTTCAAAATCACATTTCTAAAATCAGCACTTCCCCCGCTCATTCGCTCTGGATTTCGTGGATCTTGGGCGGGTTTTCCAGTTAATAAATCTGCTGGAGTATAGTCAAGTGAACGAAAAGCTGTGGCAAATGGCAAATTGGTTTTATAACCAATGGCAACCAATACAGGGGCATCATTTTCATACAAAGACTTAAGTATTTCTTCATTCAGATAGGACATCGCAGCGTTCCCATCCAGCATAAAGACCGATGCATAAGCATCCTTCGTCTTCTGTACTGTCTTTGGAATACCCAACCAAACGCTATAAGTTTTATTTGGATCTGTAGTTGCAAACTCTTTGACTTTAAAGCTGTAATAAGCCGAACCGATTTCTGCAATATTGGCAGGTAAAGGTTTCATTTCAGGTTTCGCATAAATACTTAAACTGGCACCCAAGATCAACAACGAGCTAAAAATTCGCGAAAGCAGAGAAGTAAAAATCTTTCTATAAAGATGAGTCATTTTTCGTATACACAGCCATGAAATACTGAATCTTAACACATGATAATAATAATCATTATTAATTAAGTAATTCTTAATCATCTCTCTTCATTGTATAGACAAAATTTTATTTGAATACTCACTAAGAAAGATGATTTTTCCTTTTTATACGGATTAAGCAAATCTAGCAAATACCCTTCCAGCTTTTTTATCCATAAAAAAGCCACCGCACTATGAAAGTGCAATGGCTTTATCGACACAATCAAAAGACTTAAAGCTTTTTCCATGTCATGTTGCTCAAACCTTTCGCATCTTTTGCTGTGGCTTGTACCTTCATCTGATCTTTACCAGCATTTAACTGCGCAGTATTGATGTTATACACACGGCCATCTTGAGGATTCAGCCATTGGCCTTTTGCGAATTTTTGACCTGTTGCATCACCCATTAAGCCATTCAGCACTTGCATACCAAAAATCGGTTTATCCTTAAGCCCACCCTGACACTTACTACATACATCACTCACAGGCGCTCCAGCCAAAGGATAGTACTTGGTCACCACTGCGCTATATTGTGATGTTTTAGAATTCTTACGAATCACAATATCTGAAATATAATACCCAGTCCGATCATCAATCACTTTCCATGTTCCAATAAGCGGGTCAAATGGCATGGCGAAAGCAGAATGAGACAACCCCAAAAACAGTGCTGATGCACACAAAAACTTATGTTTCATAAAGTAAATTACAATAAAAATGAAGAAATAAACGGTCGCGATTATAGCAATTTTATTCTTTTTATTATCTATTATTTCATTAAAATTAAATATTTATATAAATTAATCCGTGAGAAAAATCAACAAAAAATTGCATATAAAAAAAGCCTCCCAAGAGGCTTTTTATAATGTATCAGAACTTCATATTAAGCCGCTGAACGCTCCTCAATCGGCACCACTTTACGCAGTTCAGGCCCCGTATAGTCCGCACTTGGGCGAATAATACGGTTGTCCGCACGTTGTTCCATCACATGCGCAGCCCAACCTGTCACACGGCTCATCACGAAGATTGGTGTGAATAACTTGGTCGCAATATCCATGAAGTGGTATGCCGATGCATGGAAGAAGTCTGCGTTACAGAATAATTTCTTCTCACGCCACATCACTTCTTCACAACGTACTGATACTGGATACAGTACCGTGTCACCGACATCTTTGGCTAAGCGCTCTGACCAGATTTTGATGATGCCATTACGTGGGTCATTGTCTTTGTAGATTGCATGTCCTTCAACTTGGGCAACGTTTGCTTTAAGGAAAAACCATACTGTCCGCTGTCTTTGGCATAACGGCTTTCACTACGTGGAATATAAGATTTGGCATCTAAAGCCGTATCGGTAAGTTTATCGCCCGGCATCACGGTAATAACGATCGGCCCACAGTTTTCTGGCACAAAGTCTGAAATGGCAAAGAATGTCCCACAGCCATCCACCACAGACGGTCTGAATTTAAACTGATAGAAACCTTCAAATTTTAAATGTTCATTGATCCCAGCTTCAAAGGAAAACATTTCGGTTGGAATCACACGCTCTCGTGCATCACCACCGGGACGATTCATCGCAGCATAATCAAAAGCACTGACACTATTTAGTCCATTTTGGAAGAATTGTGATTTACCCCACTGCAAGGTATG
>OEQN01000168.1_pt1 | contig 18137 bp, 20 predicted proteins | sample 1539781 | NCBI WGS metagenome assembly OEQN01 (sample SAMEA3891236, study PRJEB23780) | metagenome | biome: terrestrial biome; feature: animal house; material: water of meat washing | place: Italy | collected 2015-05-12 | reverse complement strand
TAATCAATTTAATAGCTTCATCTTTAAATTCTGGGGTGTATCGTTGTCCACTCATAATGTTCTCTCCTATGCAAAAAGAATAGACGATATTTGTCTAGGAGAGTGGTGGCAGTCCAAAAGATGGTTATGTGTGTCTAGAATTTTAGTGACTATTCACAGTTCTGCTCCATGATTCAGGTCACTTATTACTTATGTTATTATGTCAGCTGCGATACAAGAATTAAGGTAAACTTATGAAAATAGCAAATACGAAATTACTAGCTGGTGCTTTTATGGCCCTAACTTTAACTATGCTTAGCCCTGCCGTACTTGCAAATGATAACAATGATATACGAAAGACTGTTGTAGTTAAGTTTGCAAAAAAAGCTTACTCTGCAAATTATTACGGAAGGCTAGATGGATACAAGTATGATTCCTACAAATTTTATGCTAAAAAAGGGCAAAAGTTAAAAGTGAAGTTGACTGGAGGAAATGTTGAAACTTACTTATGGGGTAATCAATTAAAAGACTCCATCAATCTTGGAGAATATTCTCCAGAGCTTGATGATAATGGTATTTATATTTTACCTGCTTCAGGTGAGTATGAAATTAGAGTATTACAACCTAGATCACAGGCAAGAAAAAATAAAAAACCTCAATACTGGATGAGTATTAACATTAAATAAAGAGGAGAAGAATAGGCGAAACTTGTCTTAAATAATGGTAATTCCTTATCTTTAAAATAGAGAACGCCCGATGAAATTCATTAGGCGTTTAATTTAAATAAGTGTCAGCTTATTTTATAACTAGCTGTACTTGACAATCACGATTCTTTTTCTAAATTGCCTTTAAAAAATCAATCTTGCTATTTTTGACTTTTCACACCATTTTGTTCAATTTGTACTGCGGCTTGCCAGCTAGGTAGTTGGCTTAAACCTGCTACATAACGTTGGATATGGGGATAATTTTCACCTTGTCCCATATGATGAACTAAAGCATGTAGTCCAAAGCCCATCATAAAGTCAGCACCGGTTAAACGGTCTGCCACTAGAAATTCTTTATCTTTTAAATATTCATTTAAATGGCCAAATACTTTATCGAACTCAACTTGAGTATAATTTTCTAGAAATACCAACTTCGTGCCCTGCTTGGTTTCTATCGCATTAAACGTTTTTAATAAAAATGGCAGCATGGCAGAGCTTTCTGAGAAATGAATCCACTGTAGATAATCGACATAGGTAGGTTCATCCATATCTGGTGCTAAATGCGGCGCAAGTTTCTGAATTAATAACTCAACGATTGCGCCTGACTCTGCAATAACTTTGCCATCCCATTCCAATACTGGAGATTTCCCTAAAGGATGGATGGTTTTTAAAGAGTCAGGGGCCAAATGCGTGCTTGAGTCACGATAATAGCGTTTCAGCTCATAGGGCTGCTTGATTTCTTCAAGTAACCACAAAATGCGAAAAGAACGTGATTGATCTAAATGATGTAGTGTAATCATGATAATTCCTATTTTTTTAAATTTTTACAACCACTTTGCCAAAGTTTTCGCCTTTCAACATACCATTGAAAGCATTGATCGTGTTATCTAAACCTTGCACCATATGCTCTTTATATTTGATTTTTCCGTCTTTCAACCATTCAGACATTTGCTGATAGAATTCCGGATACTGACTGCCATAATCATCAAAAATAATAAAGCCTTGCATGCGAATACGCTTTTTTAAAAGGGTGGAAATAAAGCCCGGTAAACGGTCTGGCCCTTGTGCTTGCTCGGTAGCGTTATACTGGGAAACCACACCACACACCGGTACACGTGCCGCAGAGTTAAGCAATGGCCATACCGCATCAAACACTTTACCCCCTACATTCTCATAATAAATATCAATACCGTTGGGAACTGCTTGTTGTAATTGTTCTGCAAAATTTTCATCATGATGATTGATACAAGCATCGAAGCCGAGTTCTTCTACTGCATAACGACATTTTTCAGGCCCACCTGCGACGCCAACCACGCGACAACCTTTAATTTTGCCAATCTGTCCAACCGTAGCACCAACAGGTCCCGTTGCAGCTGCAACGACTAAAGTTTCACCGGCTTTAGGCTGACCAATGTCCAACAACCCCATATAAGCAGTAAATCCTGGCATTCCCAAAATACCCAATGCCCAAGATGGATGTTCAGGTTGCATACCTAAGCTTTGACATGCAGTCCCATTAGAAATTGCGTAGCCCTGCCAGCCATTTCCGGAAAGAACCCACTCGCCTTCTTTGAATTTTGGGTTTTTAGAGGCCACCACTTGACTGACTGTTCCACCGACCATCACTTCGCCAATTTCAACCGGTGCTGCATATGAAGGAGCATCACTCATGCGACCACGCATATAAGGATCGAGTGACAAGTAAATGGTTTTTAACAATATCTCGCCTTGTTTAAGTTCATTGAGCTCAACTTGCTCAATACGAAAATCGCTGTGTTTTGGCTCACCCACTGGCCGTTTAGCTAAAACGATGCGTTGATTAATAACTGTTTTCACACATATAACTCCATGTTTTATTTAAAAGTATTTCTCTTCACAATCAAAAATTATGATTAAAATTTCTTTACATCCATTGTAGATGAGTTATAATAAAAAACAATACGACTGGTCTATTTTTTACAATAGAGTAAATAATTAATATGAAGCCTACTCCTATTAAAAAGTCTGAAGCGAAGCGCTTACACATTCTTAACACCAGTTCAGACCTGATTTTGCATAAAGGTTTTACTGGCGTAGGATTACAGGAAATTTTACAGAGCTGTGAAATCCCTAAAGGCTCGTTTTATCATTATTTCCAATCTAAGGAAGCTTTCGGATGTGAATTGGTACAGCATTATGTAGATAATTACCAAGTCCGTTTAAATGATGTATGGCGTAGTGATAAATCCCCTTATCAAAAGCTGATTGAGTATTTTAATTTATGGATAGAAGATCCTGAAACACAGTGTGGTTGGGCGGATAGCTGTTTAATTGTGAAACTTGCCGCAGAAGTTGCCGATCTATCTGAAGATATGCGCTCGATTATGTCCGCTGGCGTTGATGATGTAATCCAACGTATTGCTGGTTTAATTGATTTGGGAAAACAGGATCAGTCTATCCAAGCAGATACTGAGGCCTCGACGTTGGCACAAGTACTTTACCAAATGTGGTTAGGTGCAGCATTACTGAGTAAGTTGCAAAAAGATAAAACACCATTACATCAAGCTCTGAGAGCAACTAAATTTCTATTAAAAAGTGAAGATTCATAAAAATTAAATATCAACTACATAATTAATAATTCATGATAGCAGTCCAATGATTACCTATTATTGTGTTGCTATTAGATCAATTTACAATCCATGAGTATAGCGCACAATGAATTCTCCTTCTAAAGGCCTCATGACTCGTATTTTAGTTGGTTATTTAGGCTTATATCCCACACTATTACTGGTACTCACTTTATTAAAGCCAATTACTGAGCATCAAAGTTTCCCGATGATGGTGTTGATTGAAGTCATAGTATTAGTGCCAGTAACGCAACTGATTTCTTTCCCACTGGCAGGTTGGCTCATTACACAGCTAAAAAATTTTAAGAATTTGTTTTAAGAAGAATTTATGCTGGCAACAGCAATCCTAAGTCCTTATTTTGCCAACCACAAAGGTTGGCAAAATAACTCACTTAGTCAATATTAATCTGCGTAAGCTGGATAATCAATATAGCCTTTTTCCGTCCCACCATACATAGTGCTTGCATCTACTGCATTCAATGGCCAGCCATTGGCGATGCGATCGGGTAAATCTGGATTCGCAATAAATGGGCGTCCAAATGCAATTAAATCGGCCAGCCCTGCCTCTAAAATTCGAGTCCCTCTTTCTGCCGTATATCGACCTGCATAAATAATCCGACCACTGAAAGTGTCTCTGACATCTCTACGAAAATCATGAGGAAGTTCTGGTGCATTATCCCAATCAGCTTCTGCAATTGATAAATAGGCAATCCCAACTTCTTCAAGTATTTTTATGGCTTCAATATAAGTCACATGTGGATCATCTTCAACCAACCCCATGTAAACACGATCTTCCTCTGTACTTTCAAATAGCGGGGCAAAACGCACTCCTAAACGATCTGCACCAACCACCTCAGCAACTGCCTCTACTACTTCACGTAAAAAACGCAAACGATTGTTTAGTGATCCACCATATTCATCTTCACGGTGGTTACTATGTGCAGAGATAAATTGATTCACCAAATAACCATTTGCACAATGAATTTCAACCCCATCAAAACCAGCAGCCAAGGCATTGCGTGCTGCTTGAGCATAGAGTTGCACTAATTCTTTAACTTCTGCATTGCTTAAAGCACGTGGCATGGAAGGATCAGCCAAGGCCCCTGCATTGGGCCCGGTCTCAATAAAGACTTTAACATTACTATCAGCCCTAATAGCCGAGGGCGCGACCGGTGATGCATGATCGGGTTGCAAAGATGTATGTGAAACACGCCCAACATGCCAAAGTTGTGCAAAAATAATGCCTCCTTTAGCATGCACTGCTTCCGTCACTTTACGCCATCCAGTAATCTGTTCAGGGCTGTAAATACCGGGAGTCCAAGCATAGCCTTGACCACGTGGCTCGATTTGCGTACCTTCGGTGACCATAAATCCTGCCCCGGCACGCTGTTGATAATAGGTTGCCATTAATTCATTTGGAATATTCCCTGGCTGAGTACTGCGCGACCGCGTTAATGGTGGCAATACAATACGGTTTTGCAAAACATACGGGCCTAAGCTCAGGTTTTGAAAAAATTTGCTGGCTTTCATTTCATTGTTTCCAAGTGATCATGACCATAATTGATCTAAATTTTAAAAAAAATACCCCTCCTTCCTGCAACAGAAAAAATAAAGGGGTAAAAGGGTATTAGAGGCTAGGCTTTGGTTTTACTATCAGTAACATAAATCAGTTTATGATTAATAAATTCTTTGATACCAAGACCGATAAGTTCACGCCCATAACCAGAACGTTTGATTCCTCCAAAGGGAAGATTTGCATTGGAAAAAGCAGGTCGATTAACGAATACCATTCCACTCGAAATACGCTTAGCTACTTCAGCACCATGTTTTGTATCTTCTGTAAAGACCGACCCACCCAGACCAAAAGGCGAATCATTAGCTATATCAATTGCATCTGGTTCATCTTTAGCACGTAAAATCATTGAAACAGGACCAAAAAACTCCCAATAATACGCTGGATTTTCAGGGGTTAGATTAGTCAGGATAGTTGGTTGCACAAAAGCTCCTTGACTCGGCACTCTAGCTCCTACTTCAGTAGCAATAGCACCATGTATAACTGCTTGACGAATTTTCTCACGTACTTCTTCAGCAGCTGCCTGTGAGGATAGAGGTGCCAATGTAGTTTCTACATCAAAAGGATTCCCTGCTTTTAGTTGTGCAACACCTTCTGTATAGAGTGTTAAAAATTCATCATAAATTTCATCTACAACGATTATTCTTTTAGATGAAATACATACTTGACCTGCATTTGAATGACGGCCTTTTACTGCCCATTTTACAGTTTCTTTTAATACCGCATCACGCAGAACCACCAATGCATCTGCGCCTCCTAATTCCAATGTGGATTTTTTTAATGCCTGCCCTGCTTGGGAAGCAACAACAGAGCCTGCACCTTCTGAACCTGTTAACGCGACTCCATGTACGCGTGGATCATTCAAGATAGTCTTAATTTGCTGTCTTGTTGCAAAGATATTACTGAAAGTACCTACAGGAAGACCTGCATCTAACATCAATTTTTCAAAAGCTAAAGCACATTGTGGGACATTGGATGCATGTTTGAGAATCAATGTATTACCAGCTGCTAATTGCGGCGCCAAAATGCGTGCAATTTGATAATAAGGAAAGTTCCAAGGCTCAATAGCCAATATAATACCCAAGGGTTCATGAACTAGTGTTGCTTGCCCTTCATTAGGATCAAATGGTAACTGCTCATCAGCCAGTAAAGACTCTGCATTCTGAACGTAATATTCGAAAATACGTGCAGAAATTTCAACTTCTGCCAATGCTTCACTGGTGATTTTACCCATTTCAAGAGTAAGCAAACCTGCGTATCTATTCGCATCTGCACGCAGGAGATCAGCGGCACGTTGCAAAATCACACAACGCTCAGAAACCGATCGATCTTTCCAAGCCAAGAATGCTTGATGAGCGTTTGTGAGGATTTGTTCTACTTCTGTATCACTTGCAACAGGAAAGGTTTTTAGTACTTCACCGTTATAAGGATTAATAGATGCATAAGCCATATTATTTTCCAGATTTTGTAATCAAAAACATACTCTGATTAATTTTGTTACCACCCTATTAGAGTGCTTCTTCGATACCTTCGATCATAAAAACACGATAAGTCGCCCCTTTCAGACGATGTTGTAATGCTTCTTGGTAGGCAGGACTGTGATACCAGTCTCGCGCTGCCGCCATATCAGGAAAGCGTAGAATGACAGCTCCTTCAATTTCATTGCCTTCGAGCACTTCTAATTGACCATAAAAAGCCAATGCTGTTAACTCACGACCTTCACGAGCAAGTGGGGCTTTCTCTGCATATTGCACCAGTTGCTCAGAATCAGAAGTTTGCTCACGGGTAAATACCACATATGCAGACATTGACTACTCCTTATTTTAACAATTGAAGTAATGCTGTAGCGGTTGCAGCAGAAGAGGCTGGATTTTGTCCAGTAACCAGCAAGCCATCTACTTGAACATATACTTGCCAATCATCCACTTTAGAATAATGACCACCGTTTTCTTTAAGCATGTCTTCGACTAAAAATGGTACAATTTCAGTCAAACCTACAGCGGCCTCCTCAGTATTGGTGAAACCAGTCACTAATTTACCGCTAACTAAAGGCGCTCCATTACTCGCTTTCACATGACGAAGAACACCTGGGGCATGACACACTGCTGCAACAGGTTTGCCAGACTGAATCGCCTGTTCAATCAGAGAAATTGAAATCGGATCTTCTGCTAAATCCCACAATGGGCCATGCCCGCCTGGATAAAACACTGCATCATAATCAGCTACAGAAATTTCGCTAAGTTTATGCGTCTGTGCCAATGCTTGCATTGCAGTTGGATCAGCTTCAAAACGATGAGTGGTTTCAGTTTGTGCATCTGCTAAATTACTTTTCGGATCTAGTGGTGGCTGCCCACCTTGAGGCGACGCCAGCGTAACTTCAGCACCAGAGTCAATAAAGGTGTAATACGGTGCAGCAAGTTCTTCTAGCCAGAAACCTGTTTTCTTACCAGTATTGCCAAGTTGATCATGTGAGGTTAAAACGATTAAAATTTTCATGTTATTTCTCCGATAATTTTCATGATTGAGGAGCATTGTTACAGGGTCAGAGCATGCCAGATACGCGCATTTAGCTTAGATGCTCATCTCGAGAATTTGGCGACTGATCTCTAATGAAACATTTTTATGTTCGCCTAGCTGTGTAAGATTATGTGATTTAAGTTGCGTAATGATGATCTCAATATCTGTCTCCCCCAGTCCATAATCGCTAAGACGAGTCGGCAATCCAAGTTGCTCAAAGAAGGCTCGAGTACGAGCAATAGCAGTATCAATACGTTGTTCTTCATCACCTTCGACAATCTGCCAGACACGAGCTGCATACTGTAGTAATTTTTCTCGCTTCTCTTGACGACGCACTTGTAGATTGGCCGGCAACACAATGGCCAAGGTACGAGCATGATCAATACCATATAAAGCCGTGAGCTCATGTCCAATCAAATGGGTTGACCAATCTTGTGGTACACCAGCTCCAATTAGCCCATTCAGTGCCATGCTAGCAGCCCACATCAAATTCGCACGCGTGTCATAATCTGCTGAATCTTCCAAGATTTTCGGTCCAATCTCAATCAGAGTTTGCAATAGACCTTCGGCAAAACGATCTTGTACTTGTGCATTGACAGGGTAAGTTAAGTACTGTTCCATGACATGAATAAATGCATCGACCACGCCATTTGCCAACTGGCGCGTCGGCAAGCTAAAGGTTTTATTCGGATCCAGTACGGAAAATTGCGGAAAAACATAGGGACTGCTAAATGACAATTTGGCTTGGGTCGATTTTCTGGTGACTACCCCACCGCTATTCATTTCTGAACCAGTTGCCGGAAGGGTGAGTACACTCGCAAAAGGCAAAGCTTGGGTAATTTTAGTACCATGGGTTTCTAAAATCTCCCATGTATCCCCTGTATAATTGACTGCTGCTGCAATAAATTTAGTACCGTCAATTACCGATCCACCACCGACAGCCATCAAGAAATCAATCTTTTGTTCACGAATCAGCTCTACAGCTTTCATGAGGGTTTCATAACTCGGATTCGGCTCAATTCCGCCAAATTCATGAATTTCTCTTGCACCTAATGCTTCACGCACTTCAGCTAAAGTACCATTCTTACGTGCACTTTCACCACCAAACAACATTAATACTTTTGCTTCTGTAGGCACATAGTCATTGATTTTAGCTATTGTATCGCCACCAAAAATAATGCGGGTCGGATTATAAAAGTTAAAATTCAGCATATTTTTATCCTAGGATGATCAGCTAATTGATTTGAAAAACCACCGTTATTCATCAAATAAACTTTAAAAAAATTGGACAACACTGCGGCTTTTGACTGCACCATGTGCTAACTATACATAAAAATAGACCAGTCGTCTATTTTTATAAAAATTATTTCAGCTTGGCGACTTGAGTGATGGTTAAACACATTCAGGCTTGTTCTATACCACTTTTATTATTGATGTATTTTCACGAGCGATTGTTGGATGGAAGGTATCAACATGTATGACTATTGACATGGTCGTGAACGCATTGGCTGAAACAGTGAATGGCTCATACAAAATAGCAATGATTAAATATTTTAAAAGCAGATTGGCACGGTTTAGCAGATGTACAAATGCGACAGTAAATTAGATAGATTGGTTCAATATAAAGCATGTAAATAGTTGCATTCGTTTATTTACCCTGCCCTGTTTTGGATATTGACCCATTTAAATGATGAGATTAAGCCAATAAATAAAGTAGCCCAACTTGAATAAAAAGCCTCTGACAAACCTCACAGGGTTGAAGTGCTGCCTTTCATTCAAAATTTCAGGCAGCACCCTCATACATTTAAGCGTCGGTTTAAGCTGGTAGTTTACTCGCCAAAACATCTACTTTTTCAATAGACGGTGGCTCTGAAAATAGCTCTTCGGCCTGAGCCATCAACGCAGCTGCAACCTTGCCAGATAAATGTGCTTGGCGACCCGCCTCATCAGGAAATGCATCAAAAATACCAAATGTTGTAGGTCCAAGACGTAGGCCAAACCACGCAACTGTCGCAGGTTCTTCCATTACAATAGGTAAACCGGCTTTAAGGAAAGCTTCCACTTCGTCTTCTTTACCCGGTTTAGCTTCAAGACGGACATATAAAGCTGTTTTAAGCATGACTAAAACTCCACAATTGATTAGAATTAAAACGATTCTGACATTGCTAATGGATGCATGTCAGAAAGTTTTGTTGTATAAAAGTTAAAAAACATCCCATAGCTGAGCCAAAATTTAGGTTTTTATTTCGACATAATGCTATGAATTTATTCAAGTTAATATCATTAACATTTGAATCAAAAAATCAAGATATGAGATGATTAAATTCAATCTTAGTTATATAAGGATCAATTGACTCTACCTTAGATTTATAAGCTGACCTCTTCATCTGGAAATTATATTGCTCAAGAAGCATTCAAGAACAACATTGTACATCCTCATATCTATGAAAGTTATTTAGCTAGGAATTTGCTGTGAAACTCTATATGTTTCTCTATAAAGCTCGCAATGAAGTAATAGCTATGGTCATACCCTTCTCTTAGGTTAAGTGTAAGAGGATATTCTTGTTCCAAACAAATATCACTAAGAAGCTTAGGCCTTAACTGTTCTTCAAGAAAATCATCAGCTGTTCCCTGATCGACTAAAATAGGTAAATGAACTTCAGCGTTTTTGATTAATTCAATCGCATCATAGCTTTTCCATAAAGTTTCGGTTTCACCTAGGTAGTGTGTAAAAGCCTTTTTCCCCCAAGGTACTTGGCTAGGTGCAACAATTGGTGCAAAAGCAGAAATACTTTTATACAGCTCAGGATTTTTTAACCCAATTACTAATGCACCATGACCACCCATGCTATGACCCATAATACTTTGGACTTGATTGGTCGGAAAATTTAGGTCAATCAGATTTCTGAGCTCTTCCACAATATAATCATACATTTTGAAATGCTGTGACCAGGGTGCTTGTGTTGCATTCACATAGAATCCTGCGCCTTGGCCTAAATCATAATCTGCATGATCTGGTACATCCTCTCCACGTGGGCTGGTATCTGGTGCAACAATAATGACTTTATGTTCAGCCGCATACTTTTGTGCTCCGGCTTTAGTAATAAAGTTCTGTTCGTTGCAAGTCAGTCCTGATAACCAATATAAAACTGGCAACCGCTCATCTTTGTCATGAGGTGGCAGATATATTGAGAATTTCATTGAACAGTTTAATGCTATTGACTGATGGCGATACACTTCTTGCGATCCACCAAAAGAAGCATGTTTCTCAATTATTTCCATAATCAATTACCTATGTTGAGCAAGACTTCATGAGAAATCGAGTAAACAAAGAGTCTGACATTCTCCACAGAGAATAGTGATAAAGATTTAAAATGTAGGCAGGTTTGTTGAACCTATACATGATGGATACATAGATAGATCTGTTTTACAGATGATGTGCCGTTTTAGAGGATTCCATGCATGTCATTCATGATGCACATGCATGGAAAACTATAAGGTCTGACGGAATTATTCGTAATGAATTACAGTACGAATTGACTTACCTTCATGCATTAGATCAAAGGCTTCATTGATCTGATCCAAGCCCATCGTATGTGTCACAAATGGTTCTAATTGAATTTTACCTTTCATGGCATCTTCAACCATTCCTGGAAGTTGCGTACGACCTTTTACGCCACCAAAGGCAGAACCTAGCCATTTACGACCAGTAACCAGTTGGAATGGACGGGTAGAGATTTCCTGACCTGCGCCAGCTACACCAATAATTACGGATTGTCCCCAGCCACGGTGTGCACTTTCAAGGGCTGCACGCATCACATTCACGTTACCAATACATTCAAATGAATGATCTACACCCCAGCCAGTCATTTCGACAATGACTTGCTGGATTGGTTTATCGTAGTCTTTAGGGTTCAAGAAGTCCGTTGCACCAAACTCTTTTGCCAGCGCAAATTTATCTGGATTCATGTCAACCACAATAATACGCCCTGCTTTAGCTTGACGTGCGGCTTGTACGACTGCCAGACCAATACCACCTAAACCAAAGACCGCAACACTATCACCTTCTTGTACTTTAGCCGTGTTGTGTACTGCACCGATACCCGTTGTGACACCACAACCCAGTAAGCAGACATGTTCGTGATTGGCTTCAGGATTGATTTTAGCCAATGATACTTCTGCCACTACAGTGTATTCACTGAACGTTGAGCAGCCCATATAGTGGTAAATCGGTTGACCATTGTAGGAAAAACGAGTGGTACCATCTGGCATTACGCCTCTACCTTGAGTTTCGCGAACGGAAATACACAAGTTCGATTTTCCAGATTTACAGAATACGCACTCGCCACATTCAGCAGTGTAAAGTGGAATTACATGATCACCTGGTTTGACGCTAGTCACGCCTTCACCAACCTCAACTACAACACCAGCACCTTCATGCCCGAGAATAGCCGGAAAAACACCTTCAGGATCATCGCCAGATAAAGTAAATGCGTCTGTATGACACACACCGGTATGGGAGATCTTGATTAATACTTCACCTTTCTTCGGTGGTGCAACATCAACTTCAACAATTTGAAGAGGTTGACCAGGACCAAACGCAACGGCAGCACGTGACTTCATGGAATAATTCCTTATACAGATCTATTTTAAATATGATTTTAGAATCTTGGCGATTTCAGCCAATTCTTCTTTTCGTTGTTGTTCTGTGGTTTCACCTGATACTAAAGTGTCCTTTAAATGAACCTCCAACATTTCATTCATTAAACCATTAATAGCACCACGCACAGAGCATATTTGTTGCAGAATTGCACCACATTCCACATTGTCTTCTAACGCTTTTTCAATCGCTTGCGTCTGACCTTTGATCTTTCTGACGCGTAGAAGAATCTTTTTTTTGTCTTCAACCTGATTAGGCATCAGACCTCCTTATTTGCTAGCATTAATACTATAGTACCCCATAGTATAAAAAAAGCAATATTTTTTATAAATCGAAAATCAAAAAGCTCTTTAGCGAAAATTTTCTATCCCTGTTTTTAGTTTTTTTAAATTAACATCATAGAGCTTATGCGAAAGTCACAAAAAAAATGGGACTTTTAGCTCCCATTTTTATTTTGGCTCATGTTCTTTGTAATGCTGGGACCTTTTAGAATTATGTTTCCAACTTTTAGCCACTTTGTAGATATTTTGAACGTTTCAAGCCTTGAAAATACTACCGACAGTTTAGATTAAACTGCCTTTACAGACTGTACTAGAATATTTTTAGTGAGCGGATGATATTTATTATTCATTATTTAGGAATTATTAAATCCTATAAATATCATTTATTGGATTAATTTACTTTGGTACTGTGCACATCATCCCCCAGTTAAAAATAAGGAACAATTATGAATAAGATGATGAATGCTCTTATCTTAGAAAATTTTGGTGATCATGAATTTAAACGTGTAGAACTCCCTATACCTCAACCAGAGGCTGGGCAAGTTCTAGTACGTATTCATGCTAGTGGTGTAAACCCTATTGATTATAAAATTCGTCTTGGTGAAGCACCATATGCTATGCCAGAGCTTCCTGCCGTGTTGGGAACAGATATGGCTGGGGTTGTCACTGCTGTTGGTGAAGGTGTCACCCACTTCAACGTCGGAGATGAAGTTTACGGTCTGATTGGTGGCGTTCGTGGTCTTCAAGGATCTTTAGCAGAATATGTTGTAGCAGATGCTGATCTGATCGCATTAAAGCCACGGAATATCTCTATGCGCGAGGCAGCAGTACTACCATTGACGTTCCTCACCGCTTGGGAAGGTTTAGTGGATAATGCGAAGGTCCAACCAGGGCAAACTGTACTGGTTCAGGGTGGTGCTGGTGGCGTTGGTTATATGGTGGTTCAGCTTGCAAAAGCACTTGATGCAAATGTTTGGGCGACTGGTCGTACAGCTGATCAATCACTGATTTCAGAACTCGGTGCAACACCTCTCGATTACACAACAGCATCTTCCGATGACATTATTGCTGCAAGCCCTGAGGGTCAAGGTTTTAACATTGTTTACGACACTGTGGGTGGTCCAGTACTCGAAGCTTCACTTTCCATGACAACTCACTATGGCCACATTACCAGCTGTGCTGCATTTGGTAATCATAATTTAGCGAGTTCATCTCTACGGTGTGCCACAGTGTCTGGCGTATTCGTCCTAATGCCGATGTTAACAGGCAATCGCCGTGCTCATCATGGTGATATCCTTAAGATCGCGACTCGTCTCGTTGAGGAAGGTAAACTGCGTCCTATTGTTGATCCTCGTCATTTTACTCTAGACCAAGCGATTGAGGCTCATGATGCTGTTCAAGATCGCTCTGCCAATATTAAGGTCGTGATTGATGTCATTTAACGCACTTCAGGCCAAGACTTGGCGCTTCAATAGTATTGGAGATACAGATGTTCTGACATTAGAAACACTTCCTGTTGCTTTACCAGCCGCAGGAGAAGTTCTAATCCAGATGAAAACGATCGGACTCAACCGGGCTGATGTAATGTTTCGGCGTGGTACTTATATTCAAAAGGCAGTATTCCCTTCTCGTCTGGGATATGAGGGAGCAGGCATAGTTCTGGCAATAGGTGAAGGTGTACGCCAATTTTCTCCAGGAGATGCAGTATCGATTCTTCCGACTGACAATCTAGCCAAATATGGGACATATGCGGACAAGCTTCTGATTCCAGAAACTTTTTTAGTTCACAAACCCGATAGTTTAAGCTGGGAAGAAGCTTCTTCAATCTGGATGCAGTATTTGACGGCTTGGGGTGGTGTAATCCATGCTGGTGGAGTTTCGAAAGGAAAAACGATCTTGATCACAGCAGCTTCAAGTAGCGTAGGACTAGCTGCGATACAGATAGCTGAAGCAGCGGGTGCTAAGGTCATTGCAAGTACACAGACGATAGAGAAAAAGCAACGTTTACTGGATCTCGGTGTTAAAAATGTTATAGCCAGTGAAGATGAACCAGATTTGTATGAGGCGCTTGTTTCACGTTTGGGTGGAGAATATCTTGATGTCGCCTTCGATGCTGTAGGAGGGCCACATATTGAACAGATTGCAAAAGCGATGTCTGTGGGAGGAACTATGGTTATGCATGGTGCACTTAGCCCGGAGATCACACCATTTCCCCTTAAAGTTGCATTACGCAAGAGCTTAACCATGCGAGGTTTTTTGTTCCTTGAGGTTCTCCATGACCCTGTTCTAAGGGAGCAAGCCAGACGATTTATTCTTAGCAGTATAGGTGCAGGATATCTTCGTCCAGTGATCGACTGTTGCTTTAACTTTGAGGACATGCATGACGCTCAGCGCTATCTTGAATCAAATCAGCAAATAGGAAAAATTGTAGTTACTCTAAATACATGATGGTCTTATCTGATTTCTACTTTCTAGAAAAAAGGTTAGTTCCATCTGATTCAGGTTTCTATATGGCCCAGCACTTCCGCTAAGTAATCAAACAATGCTCGGATTCGCAAAGGTGTCGGGCCCCGCTGTGGACGATATAAATACAGGCGCCAAACGGGAGAGGTTTCCTCATGAAGTATCTGAATGAGCTTACCACTCCTAAGCCACGGCAAAACTAGAAATCCAGGCATGTGTCCGAATCCAACCCCAGCGAGAATAGCTTGAAATTCAGCTTCTAGATCATCTGTAATAAAACGGGGCTTTGATGGCGTAAAGCTTCGACTTTCGGTGAATGTCCATGGCCAGTAACGCCCTGTTTTATGATCGACTAGTGCTGTTAGAGGGTATTTATCAAGGTCAATAATTTTTTTGGGCATTCCAACCTTATCAATTAACTCTGGCGTACCCACAGAATAAAAGTTCACTTTCGCCAATTCCCTTGCCACATATCGATTGTCCGGCAAAAATCCAAATCTGATCCCGATATCTATCCGCTCATCGATCACATCCGAGTGTGAATCTGTTAGCACACAATCCACGACAATATCTGGATAACGTGTGGCAAATTCTGCTAGTGCAGGTACTACCAATTTACGCCCTAACACAGACGACACAGTAAGACGGACAGTCCCACGCATTTCATCTCGTTTTTCCTTGGTGTCTTTTACAAGCAAAGCATCGATCGATCCCACCGCAAAACGTGCTTGCTTTGCCAGACGCTCACCATCAGCGGTAATTTTAATTTGTCGAGTACTCCTGTAGAACAGAATCTCTCCGCGCTGCTCTTCTAGCTCTTTTATTGCCCGTGTCACTACCTGCGGGGAAATACCCAGCTGAGTTGCTGCCTCTTTAAAATTTCGAGACTCTGCTGCGACACAAAAGATACGCATCATTTCCAATTTGTTCTGCATGTCCAATCCTGTGTTATGGTAATTATTCCGTAAATAGGAATTCTGAAAGATAATATTATTCATTTATTATACCTAACAAGGCTGTAATACTTAATCCATCAAATATGATTGACAGATAGGTTGAAGGTTACTTGTATGAATAATATAGAAAATAAAGTTATTGTTATCACAGGTGCAAGTAGTGGTTTAGGTGAAGCTACTGCTCGCTTACTTGCTAAAAAAGGTGCAAAGGTTGTACTTGGTGCTAGACGTACTGAAAAATTACAGGCTATTGTTCACGACATTCGTGCTGAAGGTGGTCAAGCTGAATTTATTGGTATGGATATAACCAAACCACATGAAGTACAAGCACTTATTGAAAAGGCATTAAGCGCATTTGGTCAAATCGATGTATTGGTAAACAATGCTGGATTAATGTCTATTGCACCATTAAGTGAGCTAAAAGTTGATGAATGGGATCGTATGATCGACATTAATATTAAAGGTGTTCTTTATGGTATAGCAGCTACCCTACCTGTTTTCCAAAAACAAAACTTTGGACACTTTATTAATCTCGCATCTGTTGCAGGGTTAAAAGTATTTAGTCCAGGAGGTACTGTTTATAGCGGTACTAAGTTTGCTGTAAGAGCCATCTCTGAAGGACTTCGTCATGAAGTTGGGGGAACAATTAGAACGACTACTATTGAGCCTGGTGCAATTGAGTCAGAACTAAAATTCGGTTCTTCTCATAAAGAAAGTTCAGAGTTTGTTACTGATTTCTACAAACAAGCCATACCAGCTGACTCAGTCGCTCGAGCAATTGCTTATGCAATTGAACAGCCTGCGGATGTAGATATTAATGAAATTGTTTTGCGCCCAACGAGCCAAGAGTTTTAATAATTGAATAACAAAAAATGGGAGCACCTCGCTCCCATTTTTACTATATTTTTAAAGTTAAGGACAAATCTATGAAAGCCGTATCGTATGTTATAAATAACCATGATGATTTTAAAAATTCATTGGTAGATATTGAAAAAGCGAAGCCTACGCTTAAGGAGCGTGATGTACTGGTAAAAGTTCAGGCAATCTCTGTGAATCCAGTTGATACCAAAGTGAGAAAAAATTCGTCTGAAGCAAATAATCGTATTTTAGGTTGGGATGCCGTTGGGGAAATTATTGAAGTTGGCTCAAAAGTTACCTCGTTTAAAGTAGGAGATTCTGTTTGGTATGCTGGCGATTTAACCCGAGATGGTAGTAATGCTGAGTTTCAAGCAGTCGATGAACGAATTATCAGTCTTAAACCAATTACAGTATCTAATGCAGAAGCAGCAGCATTGCCATTAACTGCAATAACGGCATGGGAAATGCTGTTTGATCGGTTTCAAATTTCAGAAACAGAAGTTGGCAGTATTTTAATTATTGGTGGTGCAGGTGGTGTAGGATCAATCGCTATCCAACTCCTAAAAGCAAAAACAAATCTGACCGTTATAGCAACAGCTTCACGTGAAGAAACGAAATCTTGGGTGGAATCACTTGGTGCCGACCATGTCATTGATCATAGCAAAGATTTAAATGCACAAATCGAGACACTAGGCATTGAAAAACCAAAATACGTATTCTCTACAAATCATACAGAAACATATATCAAGCAAATAGTTTCTCTGATTGCACCACAAGGCAAGCTTGGATTGATCGATGATCCACAAACATTTGATATTATGCCGTTTAAGACTAAATCTATTTCTATCCATTGGGAGTTGATGTTCACCCGTTCAATGTATGAAACCGATGATATTGAAAAGCAAGGTGATCTATTGCAACAGGTTGCCCAATTAGTTGACCAGCAAAAAATTAGAAGTACCCTCAACCAAAATCTAGGCAAAATTAACGCTGCAAACTTGGAGAAGGCGCATAAGTTGCTTGAATCAGGCAAGTCAAAAGGCAAAATTGTACTAGAAAACTTCTAAAACAAATTAAAGGTGAAATAATGACTATTTCAGTAATTGCGAACTTTAAGGCAAAATCAGATCAAAAAGAGACGTTAGAAGCGCTTTTAAAAAGTGTAATAGAGCCTACGCTTCAAGAAGAAGGATGCTTGAAATATGAGCTTTATATTAGCGAAAATGACTCGAGTAGATATTTCTTCTTAGAAGAATGGCGTAGCAGGGAGGATTTAGATATCCATATAGCCTCTGATTATATTCAAAGTTTATTTGGTAATATCCAATCGCTAATTGAATCAAGTGATATTGTAGAAATCAAAAAAATATAGCTGTATTCGGACATTATGATGAAGCATTCTTCAAATTAACATAGAGACTTAGAAAGCCAACATAAAAATAGGAGCTCTAAGCTCCTATTTTTTCTGGTTTTTTTCATTTTCAGGGCTTTGTTGCACAAAGATTTGAAATGCAAAGCGCCCCTAATTGAGCCAAATTTA
>OEQN01000162.1_pt1 | contig 18290 bp, 19 predicted proteins | sample 1539781 | NCBI WGS metagenome assembly OEQN01 (sample SAMEA3891236, study PRJEB23780) | metagenome | biome: terrestrial biome; feature: animal house; material: water of meat washing | place: Italy | collected 2015-05-12 | reverse complement strand
AATAATAATGGATAGAAAGTAAATTTTATTAATGGAATATTAAAGAATAAAATTACTTACTAGATCTATATTGAATCTTACTACAGTTAAAAATTTTTAGGGGTAAAAATGAGAAGACTACCAGTTTACTTATTACTAGATACATCAGGCTCAATGATGGGAGAGCCTATTGAAGCTGTAAAAAATGGTGTAGAGATACTTGTTTCATCATTAAGACAAGATCCTTATGCATTAGAAACGGCTCACCTTTCAATAATTAGTTTTGATACAAATGCAAAACAGATAGTTCCTTTAACGGAAATAGCTATGTTTAATTCTCCTCAATTACAAGCTACAGGAACAACACAGTTAGGAGAGGCACTAGCATTATTAGCTGAAAAAATTGAGCAAGAAGTTCAAAAAACAACGCCTGAAGTTAGAGGGGATTGGAAGCCTTTAGTGTTTATTATGACTGATGGCGTACCAACTGATGATTGGAAAAAAGGCTTTGAAAAATTAAAACAAGTTAAAACAGGGATGATTATTGCCTGTGCGGCAGGTCATAACGCAGATACATCCATTTTAAAACAAATCACTGAGGTTGTAGTCGAATTGGCGACTGCTGATACCAATACTATTAAAGCCTTTTTCAAATGGGTTTCTGCAAGTATTTCTACTGGTAGTCAAAAAGTAGATGCGGGGCAGAAAGAAGTGAATGGATTGAACGATTTACCCCCACCTCCACCTGAAGTAAATGTTGTACTTTAACTAATTATAAATAATCGAAAGGAAAAAATGATGGCGATTACATTAGCCAAAGGACAAGGCTTAAGCCTTGAAAAATCGCAACATAATTTATCTTTAGTAACCATCGGTTTAGGCTGGGATATTGCTGAAAAAAAGACAGGTTTTTTGGGATGGAGCGGGGAATGCCACGCTTAGAGATAGTGATGTAATTTTTTTTAATAACTTATATCATCGTTCGGGCAACATTCGGTTAACGGGAGATAATCGAACAGGAGCTGGTGATGGTGATGATGAACAAATTATTGTGAAGTTAAATTCACTGTCAAACGATTATCAAAAAATTGTATTTATTGTTCAAATTTATGAGGGTATTAAAAATAATCAACATTTTGGTCAAGTGGATAATGCATTTATTCGTGCTGTAGATGCATCTGGTAAAGAGATGGTGCGTTTTGACTTATCTGGTAAAGGTTATGATCAGCAACGTTCATTGTTATTTGCAGAACTGGTTCGTGAAATTAATGGCTGGAAATTCAATGCTTTAGGTCAATCTTCTGCATCTGATAATTTTTTGGAATGGTTAAAAGAATACGTATAAAGAGATAACAATGCGCCGTCTACCAGTTTATATTTTGCTTGATACATCAGGTTCTATGAAAGGAGAACCCATTCACTCTGTGAATGTTGGTCTCCAATCTATGTTAAGCGCTTTAAGGCAAGATCCCTACGCTCTTGAAAGTGTTTATATCAGTATTATTACTTTTGATATTGAAGCAAGGGTTTATTTGTCACTTACACCTCTTGAGGAAATTCAAATTCCAGAAATTGAAGTGCCGAGTTCAGGTGCAACATTTATGGGAGCAGCTTTGGAATTACTTGCGCAGGAAGTCGAAACCAATGTTAAGAAAACCACAGCGGATGAAAAAGGTGATTGGCGCCCATTGATTTTCCTCATGACAGATGGTGCTCCTTCAGATGTTTATGCATATCAGCAAATAATTCCTCATATCCAACAATTAAATTTTGCAACCATCGTGGCTTGTGCAGCAGGTCCAAAAGCAAAAACTGAGACTTTGTTACAGCTTACGCAGAAAGTAGTGGTACTCGATACTATGGATACCACTTCGTTCTCAAGTTTCTTTAAATGGGTTTCAGCAAGTGTCGTTGCAGGAAGTAGTAGTGCAGGAATTAGTGGACCAATATCACTGCCACCACCACCATCTGAAATTCAGTTAGTGTTATAAGGGAAAATTCAAATTTTTCTCGTTTGATTTTATGTTCGGATCGATGATCTTGCTTAATTGTATCGATGAATTAATAAGATCAAACTTATAATAGATTTTTAATGTAAATCATAACAATAAGATGGGATGAATTATGCGCCGATTACCTGTATTTTTTGTAATTGACTGTTCAGAGTCGATGGTTGGTAAACCGTTAGAAGCAGTTCAAGAAGGTATTGATTTCATCATGAAAAGTCTCAGGACAGATCCTTATGCTTTGGAGACGGTTTATGTTTCAATTATTGCCTATGCAGGAATCGTGCGTACTCTAGTGCCATTAACTGAGTTATTTGCATATCGACATTGTGAATTACCCTTAGGTGGGGGAACACATTTAGGTAAAGCTTTAGACCATCTCGGTAAAGAAATCGATCGCTTTGTTATACGTACAACAGTAGATGTAAAAGGTGATTGGAAACCAGTTGTTTATTTGTTTACCGATGGACGCCCTACAGATGATTATCAAGAAGCTATTTATCGTTGGAAAACAAAATACGAAGACAAAGTATCGTTGGTAGCTATTGGTTTAGGTCAAGATGTCGATTTTACTATTTTGAAACAATTTGCAGAACATTGCATTATGCTCGATCAAGTTGATCAAGCATATGTAAAAAGCCTATGTAAGTGGATTAGTGCATCGGTTGTTTCGCAAAGTATTAGCGTAGGTCATCAGAATGAAAATCAACAAATATTGCCCCTTGATGAACGCTATATGCATTTGGCAAAAAATAAATTAAGCTTCCGCAAAGGCCATGCAGACGATCGTACCGTAACTTTTATAGGACGCTGTCAAAAATTGCATCATCCTTATATTCTAAAATATACACGTAACATGCAATACGATGGTCTATCTGATCTAAATATCAGTTTATATAACTTTAAATTAGACACTTGTGAAAAAATTTCTGAAGATTATTTTAGCTGGACAGATCAGACTGCGGATAAGCCGACAATTAATACTGCACAGCTTGAAGGAGATGCGCAATGTCCACACTGTTATGCTGAAACAGCATTTGCTATGTGTGGCTGTGGAAATTTGATGTGCTATGACGGTTATTCTGAATATGTGGTCTGTCCTTGGTGTCATCGACAAGTGAGTTTCACTATCTCCAGTGGTGGTTTTGACCTTACGCGCGGGCAAGGTTAATTATAATTACTTAAAATTTGGCTGATATTAGATATATTGGTTAAAAATTGCTTACTGGTAAAAAGAAACAAATAATGTGTTTGAAGAGTTGATTCTTAGGAAAAAAATATATGCATGAAAAACTTGCGGTAGAAATTCAAAAAATATTACAGAGAAAAAATTTAGTATTTACATCAACATTTGTTGATTTTTTCTCAAAAGATGAACATGTTCAACAACTTGATCAGCTTTTGCTACATCTGGGTGTTGACTTTAATCGTATTATTGCTTGTGAGCAATTAGATTTATTTGCAAAAAAATCGACTTCTTTAAACCATGAATATGATTTGACAGTATCTTGTCATGATGCATCTCAGCAGCTTAACAAAAGCACTATTCTAGAAACACAGCAGATGTCTCCTAAAGAGTTAAATTCATCACTTACAGATGATCTAAAAGATGGTATCAGACTTGAGGAGTTAACTGTTGATGTAGAGATTGATAATAATACTAAGTTAGAGTTTATTAGCCAAAATGATGATGAAACAAAAATGATGGAGCATCTTAGAGAGCTAGAGACTCAAAAAGAAAATATGACTTGTGTTCAAGATGTCTTAAAAAAAATTGATACGACTCCAACTTTAGCAAAAATTACCCCACTTGATGATTCCTCTCCACAAGACCAATCTCCAACTCAGATAACAATAGAAGATAATCATTCTATGTATAGTAATGAAGTAAAGTTCCAAGTTGAAAATGCGCGTGTCGGACAGTTTTATAATTCTAAGATTTCAATTAGTTCAGCACATGACTTCAACAAGATTCGATTTAAAGCAGAAAGTTTTAGATTTGGAAAGCATGACTTTTATTTTGATGAGGAGTCCCAAACAGTACGTGGTGAACCTGAACATGCCGAAGAGTTCGAATTCACTTTCCAATATAGTATGGATAATGCAACCCATTCAGGCCGTTGCAAGCTTAATATCATCCCAGATCCACGTAGTTTATGGAAGGTGCTTGAACCTGAAGCAGGTCAACCGTTTATTAAGGATCATACAGACCAGCGCCTTATATCTACGGAAAAATTTGATTTAATTGCAGCCAGTCGTCGAGGACGCTCTCATGAACATGCAGGGACATTCCGTGACGATGATTTTAGTCTTTTTTATATTCCAGATACAGAATGGTCAGTAATCACTGTTGCTGATGGTGCAGGAAGTGCAATTTACTCACGAGAGGGCTCAAGAATTGCAGTAGATATTGTTGAAAAACAATTTTCTGGATATTTGAATGCCGCTACAATTACTTCACTTGAGGAAGATCTTTCGCAATGGCAAATAGGGCAACAAGATGAAGTAACGAAGCAAATTGCTAAAAAATTAAATGAGCAATTCTTTAATGTTTATTATGATATTTATAAGTCAATTATTGAAGAGATTGAATTGCAGGCTAAAGCATCTAATGTGCCAGCAAAAGCATTTTCAACAACTTTATTGGTGGCTGTTGTCCGCCAATATCAAAACAGAACTTTTATCAGTACATTTTCAGTCGGAGATGGGGCGATCGCTGTTTATAGAAGAGATTCGGTTCGCTTAATGAATGTAGCGGACGGTGGAGAATATGCGGGACAAACACAATTTTTAGATCGTAGTATTGCTTCAGACTTCGGCACCCGTATCAAAATTGGACATTTCAATGATATTGATGCGGTATTGATCATGACAGATGGAATCTCTGATCCTATTTTTGAGACAGAGGTTGGCTTGGGACAACATCCGTTATGGACAAAAATGTATCAGGAAATTGAACCTTTATTCCACCAGCCAGATGCAGATGTCGCATTGTTAGAATGGATGCACTTCTTTAAACCGGGTCATCATGATGATCGAACCATGGCAGTGCTATGGAATAAGAAGGCATCAGCATATCAATTAGACCAAGATTCAACAGAAGTATAAGGAACATAGTCGTGGCAGGAAAAATTGTTAAATGTACAACTGTTGATGGTCGTCCAATTGAGTTTGTCGATGAAGTGATTGGTTCTGGTGCAATGAAAGATGTGTATTTTTCACCTGATAAAAGCTATGTAGTATGCTTTTTTAGTAAGGAGAAAAATAAATTCTATGAATCCAAAGCAGCGCTTGACCAACAGAAAGAGCGCCTAAAAGAAATCGTTGGCAATAAATGGAATGGTATTTTTAATGGGGTCGGAGGAGATTATTGGAAGAATATCTACTGTTGGCCAGATGCATTAGTTGAATATAATAATCTGATAGGAATTACTGCGCCAACTTATAAAAAACAGTTTTTCTTTGAACATGGTTCAAAAAATAATGATTTTCTAAGTATTAAGGGTAAAGAAAAAGAAGGTAAGTGGTTTGCGAGTGCGAATAATCAAAATCGTTTTTTAGACGATCGGGAAAAGGGTACATGGCTCAATTATCTTAAAATTAGTATTCTAATTTCACGTGCAGTACGTCGTATGCATGCTGCTGGGGTAGCTCACTCAGATTTATCTTACAAAAATGTATTGATTGATCCAGTTACGGGAAGTGCGTGTGTCATTGATGTCGATGGCTTAGTTGTACCTGGTAAATATCCTCCTGATGTAGTGGGAACTCCTGATTTTATTGCACCAGAAGTGGTAACGACTAGTCACTTATCAAAAGAAGATCCAAAACGTTTTTTACCTAGTATTACAACAGATAGACATGCCTTGGGTGTGTTGATCTATATGTATTTGTTATATCGCCATCCTTTACGTGGTGGAAAAATCCACGATATGGATGACCCACAAAAAGATGAAAATCTAGGCATGGGGCAAAAGGCATTATTCATCGAACATCCGACAGACCACTCCAACCGTGTTCGTTCTAATCAATTAAAATCATCTCAATTACCTTGGGCAGATCCACAGCAAATTCCTTATACTGTGACAGGACCATATTTAACCGAATTATTTAATAAATGTTTTATTGATGGTTTGCATGAACCGAGTAAGCGACCTTCTGCAAATGATTGGGAAGATGCTTTAGTCAAAACCGTTGACTTAATTCAGCCGTGTTTAAATGCTAATTGTACCCATAAGTGGTATGTTTTCGATAATACTACTGCACCAAAATGTCCTTTCTGCAATACGCCATTTTCAGGTAAGCTGCCAATACTAAACTTATATTCTGCACGTCAAGAAGGAAAGTTTAGACTAGATAATCATCGTTTGATGGTATGGACCGGTCAGTCGTTATTTCAATGGCATAGCAATCATCTAGTTGCACCGAATGAACGTCTCAGTCCTGAACAAACTAAAAGAAAAGGGTATTTTATTTTTCATAATAATAAGTGGTGGTTGGTCAATGAAGGGTTAGCAGATTTGACTGACGTAACAACCAAAACAGCTATCCCGATTGGAGGTAAAATTGAGCTAAAAGATGGTGTACAAATTTTACTTTCAAAGCAAGAAGGTGGCCGTCTGGCTGTAGTACAGATGGTTGAAGCTTAGACTGAAAATGTATTGAGCATAAGTTTATCTTGGGTAGACGGTTGAGACTTACATAAACCAAAAGTTTTATAGCGTAATAAAATCATTTCTGCCCAATTGCGATGTGTAGCAGGTTCTAACATTGAGCCGTGGCTTTTAAATACACTTTTAGCATCTTGCGATAAAATTTGCTGTGCTTCATGAAATTCTTCTGTAGTTATTTGAAGGGCTTGATGAATATACGCAATTTGCGAAGGATGAATGGCAGTTTTTGTATAAATCCCATTATTCATATCTTGGCATATTTCACTCATGAGCAATTGCGTGTGGTTAATATGTTCACACACTGGCGAACTGAGTTGAAAACCAGCTGGAATAAATAAGCCTGCCAATTGTGAAATCAATATACCTACAGGGGTTTGATAAATAGTACTATTTTTAGGACGACGTAAATTTAAACAGGACAGAAGGTCATTACCTCCAATTCTTAAACACAAGGTTTTATGAAAATCATACTTGAGGGCTTGATTAAGTTCCATATTATGGCCCATATCAAAAATCTCTTTAGTTTCAAGCGTTGGCATCAGGTTGATATTAGATGGCAAAACGTCCATCCACTGTTTTAGATCGTGTAGCGTAAACTTGGGTAAAATCATACCACTGTAGGTATGATTTAATTCCCAGTCGACAATGTGTTTTGCCATCTCAATATTTCTAGGACGAATAAACATTGCAGGTGCTTTAGGATTCGGCTGTTCTAAACGTTTTTGTAATAAAAGTTTTAGGTTAACCATCGCAGTTTGTACGTCTCTTTCCAATACGGCATCTTCTAAACAGACTGCAATAGATTTAAGTATTGGAAATTTAATCCCTTCGGTAACTTCCCATAACTGCTCATGAGTTGCAGGAATGTACATGGTTGCACCAAGTTCAATCGCATGTTGCAGTTGTTTCATTTATTTTTCTCGACTTTTTTTATCAGAGTGACTGCATGGTATGGACCTAACTTGGCACCTAAAATATCTACAGGAATATTTTGTTCTTTGGCAAAATGTAACAGTAATTGTACATGGGGATTGGATGGATCACGAATTAATATTCTTTCAGGAATACGTCTTAATACCGCACGTGTCGCTTCTGCAATACTAGGTTTAATACGATTAATATTTTTAATACTATAGGTGTCAGAGATCCAAGCGATCGTGTCTAAACAAATTTTTTGTTGTTTGAGTCGAATATGATTATTCCAATGTGCTAAATTTGTAGACGGATTCTGATCAATAATATTTAAAATTTTGTCTATAAAATCTACTGAAATATCATGTTCAGCTAGATGTTTGTAAACTAAACAACTATGCCAATTTTTAGGCTCATAGCAATTTTTTTTTGCTAACTCAAAATTGATATGATCTTTTAAAATGGTGCGTGAGGTTAAACCAGAGACCACAGAACCTAGAATACCAAACGGAATCAGCCAATCCTCACAGCTAGCACTTAACCAAGAATAGCCACCTAAATCGGCTAAGGTGACAAGGCGAGGAATATCCCAGCCTGCATCAAATAATGCCGGATAATCTGCTAAATTTTGGGTTAACTCTCGACAAATTGCACCTTTACCTGTCCAACCATCTACAAAAACAATATTTTCCGCACCATGTTGATCAATAATGGCATGTAAGGCTGCAAAGTCGATACCGCGATCACGAATAATACTAATACCGTAATGTACGCACTGCTGATATTTTTCAATATAGTGCTTGAGCAGTACCCCTAAAGGTACACCTGCACGTACTAGACTGACCAAAATAATAGGCTGATTTTTAAATCGACTCAGTAGAGAGTTACCAATTTTCTGTACATCACAAGCCAGACGTTCAGCACCTTGCTCAAAAGCGTATTGAAAATGACGCATCTGCTCTTTTGAAGGGGGATGCTCTACACTAATCATTTGGGAGTAATGTTTTTTCCCTGATTGAATCAAATACTCTTTTTCTGCCAATGGTGTCGGTTCAATATCATCAATATTGAGTAAAAAGGTTACATCTTGCGGTCGATATGAACCATGAAAACCTAAGGTATTAAGATTGGATGCACCAGCATAATTCTTATCCATGTCCTAAATATCCTTTCGCATTATGATCTTGCATTAAACTTTGTGCTAAAAACTTATCCAATTGGCTATTTTTGGGCATACCAAACCAATCACAGCACGCTAAGAAGCCGGCATCAGATAAACTGTCGCCCCAACCTAAGATGGCACGTTCACGTTCAGGGTCATATTTGTTGATAAAAAATTCGACTGCTTTTTGTTTAGAAACAAATTTTGGAATAATCGCCAAATTATTACCATTGATATGTACGTAACAATGCTCGAGCACTTCAGCAGGTAAGTTGGCAATAATTTTAGATAAAAATAATGGTTCCGGATCATTCTGTTTGGCAACGGTATAAATTTTCCCGCCATTTTCTTCCACCGTCCAAGTACGGATTGATCCAAAAGGTTTTGCATAATCCAGTAGTGCATTGGGTAGATCATTGAGTAAGTGTTCTAACTCTGCTGTAGCTTGCTGTTGCAAAACAAGCCATTCTTGATCAACCTGTTTATTGGCCCCTAAAATGGTTCCGCCATGTGAGCAGACTGCACCGTGCTGAAAAGGAATATGTACGCGTTGTAATGCTTCTACTGACCGAGCAGTGACTGGAATTACTTCAGCAGACTCTAATAGCCAATTCACGAATATTTGCTGTTTTGGCAGCATATAAGAGAGCGGTTCACCTAATTTATCTGTAGTCGCAATTTTATGTAAAGGCGTAGGTGTGCTTTTACGATGTGTTTGAAAAAGAGTGTCATCTAAGTCAACAAAAATTAACGGCTTAACATTCATAACTAATAATTTCCAAGTTTTTTATTTGTTCAAAAAGCAGAGGGTCAACACTATCTTTAGCGGTTTCAATGATTAAAAAGACACGATCAAATTCTTGATGTTTTACGTTGTATGCATAGTTATTCATATTGAGTCCGTAATTGTCTTTAAATAAACAAATACTTTCAATGGACTGTCCTTGCATAATCGGAGAGCGAGTGGTGGAGCTAAAATAAACCTCAACACCTTGCTTTTCTAGTTGCTCTGCCATTAGGAAAGGAATCCAGGTGAATTCCCCCGAACCTAACACTAAAACTTTTTCATGCGCTTGAATGGATTCAATCTTTTGCCACACAGAACACTCCAGAAAAGTCGGTTCGCGTCCCCAGTCATTGGGTGCAATAATTTTTTGGCTTTGTTGCTGGGTTGAACTGACGTTCGGCATTTGAATATCAATTTCTTTGTTGTTATCTTGCCACTGCCAGTGACCATGTAATAAAGAAACCACTTCAACTGGAATACCTAAATCATCGGTGACTAAGTGCTGTTCAGCCCAGTTGACTAAGGTCACTAAAATAATGCGTTCAACGTGTTCTAAACCCGATTTTTTAAGACTGAGAATTAAATTTCTAAAGGTTTTACCAGTCGAAATTTCATCATCCACTAAGATAAGAGTTTTTGAACTCAGGATGTGTTGATGTTTAATAGCATCATGACTAGACAAGATAAATTGGTCTTGTGCATGGCTATGTTCTTCTAAAAACAAGCCTAATGTGGGCAAGGTTTCGACTGGATGCCGAGTAGTCGTTAAAAAAATAGCATTTTCCCCGAAATCTGGTTTCAGCTCACGATAGACTCCTGCGCCTAAACCGACTGCGGTTTCAGCCATACCAATCACACTAATGGGATAGGGCAAATTCTTGGGAATAAGTGCAGCAAGGTCTTGATAGCTTTTTTGCATAACTGAGGGTGCGACAGGAATATGTTTACCAAGAACTTTAGAAACAAATAAAAATGCACGTTTCGGATTAATTCTTTCTGCAAAGCTAAGCAAATCATCCAATTTCCATTCAGGATGATGATGATTTACTGTCACACTAATACGGCCACGGCTTAAATCAATATGTTTTATCAATGTTTACAATCCATTTTTTATACTTTGTATAATGGGGAGAACTTGTACTACAGTAGTTGGTACGGAGCGCTTTAAAATTAAGTGCAATTTTTCAGCAATCAATTCTGCAATTAAATTAACTCCAGTATGTTGTGTATAGGCAAAACCGCCAGCGGGACGCGGGTTAATTTCTAAAATATGCCAGGCTCCCTGATCATCTTGCTTAAATTGAATATTGATCAATCCATCGCACTGGAAATGTTCTACTAAAATTTTACATATTTCATGACATGGATGCTCGATATAGCATTCTTGATAAAATTTAAATTTTATCCGAGTTACTAAGGCTAAAATTTTGCCATTACTACAGGCAATATCTACAGAACATTCTTGCCCTTGCAAAAAAGGCATAATCAAATACTCAATAGGCGGCTGTAATTGAGCATAAGCTTCTATAAACTGTTGTGTATTACACAAAGTATTAGTCTGAAACCTCATAAAATATGAAACGTCATCGCTTAATTGCACAAAACCTGCACCATATACGCCATAAACGGGCTTTGCACAAATAACGCTATACCGTTGTTGATATTCATCAATAGCTTGTTTTAACTCATTAACATGAGCAACTTTTGCAGCAGAAATGCTAGGTAAGTTTAAACCTTCGCAAATTTGTCCAAATAAAAATTTATTATTAATGTTTTCATGCTGACTAATGTCTTTGGCACCAGTCACTAATTGAATATCATGACGAGAAAATTCTTCACGAAACTGCTCAATAAATTGACTATGCTTTCCACAAAATAAAAGTTGAATAGAGTGCTCTTTACATTGTTCTAATAACCAGTCTGAACTGTCCTTAACAACCGGTTGTTGAAAAAAATAGTCTGCATACAACTTTAGTTCAGGACGTTGTTTACTATGAGAACAAAAAATAGTCAGATAGGGAGATAAATTTGAGTTTTTTAATAATTGAATAATGTCATTTTGACAGGAATAACTTTCAGCAATCCAGATATTGTAATGCGATTTCACAGTAGATTTGATCTCAATTTTATTTAATAACAATTATGAATTTATGATTCCATTCTACATGGAGTATATAAAATTTTTCATGTAATAAGTTGAATAATTGTTCTAGAAAGTCACTGGGTTGGTATACGCCCAGTGACGTGGTGGCAGGTTTTTATATTGCTGCACTTGCCGCGTGAATCCGCCTATGTTAAAACAATATAGGGCGAATAAAATAATTTTTAAGATATTTTTTTTATATTCATATGCTTAATTAGTTAAATGAAATATTACAATATTGTAAGAGGGTAGTATGCAACTTATTGCAGGTGGAAACATTGCTTTAGCATCTGAAGTGGTGGAGATATTAATAAAAACCAGTATTCCTAATCAAGTAGAGGTTGATTGTACTGCATATCTTTTAGCACAAAGTACGCAAAAAGTGCGTGGTGATCAGGATATGATTTTCTATGGACAAACTCAAACACGAAATCAAAGTGTGCTACTAGTCCAGTCTGATTCCAATTATCCATATGTAAGTAAATTTAAGATTAATACAGCATTAATTGATCCACAAATTCAAAAAGTTACTTTATGTGCAACAATTAATGAACCCAATAATTTTAGTCGAATATCTCCTATTCATATTGAACTTTTATCCGGTACTCAAACCATCGCCAATGCAGTGATTCAGACTCAGTCTAAAACAGAAAAAGCATTAATTTTGGCAGAAGTGTATAAACATAATGATAAGTGGAAATTTAGATTTATTGATCAAGGCTTTAATGGGGGGTTGAAACCGTTGGCTGAAAACTTTGGTGTGGTGATTGATGAGACTACAACGCATACTTCGCCAACGCCAACGCCAACGCCAACGCCAACAAAATCAAATATAAATTTATCCAAGATCAAGTTAGATAAAAATAACTCGACAATTAATCTTAGTAAGAAAGGTTCAGCTTTTGGCAAAATTTCAGTCAATTTAAACTGGAATAAATCTGCACCTAAATCCGAATCCTTTTTTCAGAAATTAACCCGTTCCAATTCAATCGACCTAGATTTGGGTGCGATGGTGCAGCTTAAAGATGGCAGCATTGATTTAGTACAGCCGCTTGGAAACCGATTTGGCAATTTTGATCGCGCTCCCTATATGAAATTAGACGCAGATGATCGCACCGGAGCATCGCTAAATGGAGAAAACTTACATATTAACGGCACTCAATGGGATCGTATTGAGCGCATTGTTATTTACACTTATATTTATGAAGGTGCGGCACAATGGGCTGCCACCGATGGTGTGGTAACAATTCGTATTCCGGATCAACCGGAAATTGAGGTGCGCTTAACAGAAGGTAATCAATTAACTACCTGTGCAATTATAGAATTAAAAAATGTTAACGGTGCTATTCAAGCTAATCGAGAAGTTCGTTATTTCAAAGACCAACAATTTTTAGATAAGTTTTATCGCTTTGGTTTTCGCTGGACCCAAGGCTCAAAAGATTAACAGTATCAATTTAATTTACATGTAATAAAGAAGAGAGAAAATTATGGCTATTTCATTAAACAAAGGTGGAAATCTATCTTTAAGTAAAACAGATCCATCGCTTAACCAAGTTTTGATTGGTTTAGGTTGGGATGCGCGAGCAACTGATGGTGCAGATTTTGACTTGGATGCTTCTGCATTTTTATTGGCTGCAAATGATAAAGTTCGTGGCGAAACTGATTTTATTTTTTATAACCAAACCCGTTCACCAGAAGGTTCTGTAGAACATACTGGCGACAATCGTACCGGTGAGGGTGATGGCGATGATGAAGCGGTTAAAATTAATTTGGCGAAAGTTCCCGCTGATGTGCAAAAAATTGCCATTACTGTGACTATTCATGATGCTGAAAGCCGTGGTCAAAATTTTGGTCAAGTGCAAAATGCTTTTATTCGTGTGGTCAATGATCAAACTAATGTCGAAATTGTCCGTTTTGACTTAAATGAAGATTATTCGACTGAAACAGCAATGATTTTTGGTGAATTATATCGTCATAATGGTGAATGGAAATTTAGAGCGGTAGGTCAAGGCTATAATGGCGGTCTACGTGCTATGTGTGGTCAATATGGTATTAGTATTTAAACTTTGTTATTAGGTAAAAAATGAAACATTTCCGTTTTTCGATAATTTTTACCATTATATGCTTGGCTATTTCAGCATATTGGGGTTTCACACATGGTCCTGAAGCTGGCTTGATGGCCATGTTTAAAGTCTTGGCTATTACCTCTATCCTAGCTGTGATGGAGGTTTCATTATCTTTTGATAATGCGGTTGTTAATGCTTCTGTATTGAAACATTGGAATCAATTTTGGCGCACACTGTTTTTAACCGTCGGGATTATCGTTGCTGTGTTTGGTATGCGATTGATATTCCCTTTACTCATTGTTGGTGTGACTGCGGACATGAGTATGATTGAGGTTGCTCAATTAGCGTTAAATGATCCTAAGTCTTATTCAGAAAAGCTTATGGCTCATCATGCTGAAATTGCAGCATTTGGTGGCATGTTCTTATTATTAGTATTTTTGAATTTCTTGTTTGATGATGAAAAAGATGAACATTGGTTTCATTGGCTTGAATCAAGACTAGCAGATTTAGGAAATATTCAGGCTATTTCAGTCTTTATTTCATTAGTTGTTCTACTTATTCTAGCAAGCTATATCCCAGATACATCACGTTTAGTCGTTGTGATGGCAGGAATTTGGGGCATTGTCGTGTATGTGGGTGTGAAAGTAATTGGTCATCTATTAGAAGGCAGTAGCAATGATGATGAGTCTGAAAAATCAAATGGTGCATCAGCAACAGGCACTATTGTCAAAGGTGGTATTGGTGGCTTCTTATATCTAGAAGTATTAGATGCATCTTTTAGTTTCGATGGTGTAATCGGTGCTTTTGCAATTACCAGTGATGTAGTAGTTATTATGCTTGGCCTTGCAATTGGTGCGATGTTTGTCCGTTCAATGACAATTTATCTTGTTGAAAAAGGTACGCTAGATGCCTATGTATATTTAGAACATGGTGCACACTATGCAATTGGTGCACTTGCGTTCATCATGTTGGCCAGCGGCACAGGATTACATATTCCAGAGGTTATTACAGGATTGGTGGGTGTTGCCTTCATTGTTTGGGCTGTTATCTCTTCAATTTCATATAGTAAAAAGCAACAATCTTCATAAATTAAATTTGATAAGGAAACAAAGAAATGGCGATTAATTTATCCAAAGGTGGAAATATTAACCTTTCTAAAACTGCACCAACGATGAATAAAGTCGACTTGGGTTTAGGTTGGAATCCACGCGCAACGGATGGTAAAGCATTCGATTTAGATGCTGTTGCATTCTTAACGGGTGAAGATGGTAAAGTTCGTTTAGATGGCGAATTTATTTTCTTTAATCAGAAAGTTTCACCATGTGGTTCAGTGACTCATAATGGCGATAACCGTACTGGCGATGGCGATGGCGATGATGAAACTATTTCAGTAGACCTATCTAAAGTTCCTCAAGAAGTGGCAAAAATTGTATTTGCGGTAACGATTCATGAAGGTCAGCAAAATGGTCAAAACTTCGGTATGGTTGATAAAGCATATATACGTGTGATTAACCAAGATGCTAATGCAGAAGAGTTAGCTCGTTTTGACCTATCTGAAGATGGTAGCACTGAAGTTGCAATGATTTTTGGTGAATTATATCGTCACAGTGGTGAGTGGAAATTCAAAGCAGTAGGTCAAGGCTTTAGTGGTGGTTTAGGTGCTTTAGCAGCAAGTTATGGTGTTGCGGTTTAAGCGACACATCAAGTACTAAAAGAGTGATCTTTTAGTACTTGAAAGTGATTGGTATGAAATTATTTTTATATTGAATTATTTTCAAGTACTACAATAGAGAATAAGAATGCAGTTAGTTTCTGGACAAAAAATAGCGCTCAATCAACTTATTCAAAATGATAAGAAATTTACGTTACGAGTTCAATTTAAAGCATCATTTGATGTTGATATATCAAGTTTTGGTGTGGGGCAAAAAGATAAACTTTTCAATGATGATTATATGACATTTTATAATCAACTTAAGACACCAAAATGTGAAGTGCAATATAGTCAGCAAGGAAACTTGAATCTGTTTACTTTTGATTTAAATAAAATAGACGTGTCACAGACCCCCCGATTTGTGATTTGTGCAACAGTAGCTAATGACCAGGCAACTATGCAAAATATTCAAAGTGGCCAAATTGATCTTGTGAATCAGCAAGGCGAAGTATTAGCAATATATCAATTAAATGCATCAGATTTTAGCCAAGAAAAAGCAGTCATGTTGATTGAAATTTACTTTAAAAATGATCTGTGGCGAATTGCTGCTATAGGACAAGGCTTTAATGGTGGCTTAAGTGCTTTGGTTCGACATTTTGGTGCTGAGGTTGCAGAAGACCTTGCTCCACCTATGCCAACGCTTTCCAAGCTTGATTTAAAGAAAAAAGTGATTTTAGATAAAATTGAGCAGGCAGCACCACATTTATTAGATTTAACTAAAAAGTCGCTGATAAGCTTAGAAAAAAGTAATTTATTGAATATTAAAGCACGAGTAGCACTGGTGTTAGATTATTCAGGTTCAATGAGCCAACAATATAAATCGGGTGATGTACAACACCTTCTAGACCGAATTATACCCTTGGCTTTGAATTTTGATGACGATGGTAGCTTTGAGTGTTGGGCATTTGCAGAAAAAGCCCTTCATTTAAATGATGTGAATCTTGAGAATTTAAATAACTATATAGCTTCAGAACAAGGAGGCTATAAAAAATGGAATGCGGGAGCTGGCTATAATAATGAGCCTGCCGTTCTTGAAGAAGTATTGCATTATTTCATTAAAGAAAGTCCATCAAACGTACCTGTCTATATTGTATTTATTTCTGATGGCGGTGTGTCTGAAGCTAGAAAAATTAAAAAGATTTTACAAGAGGCATCATCACAACCCATATTTTGGCAATTTGTAGGTATAGGCGGCAGAAATTACGGTGTATTAGAGAAATTAGATATCATGGAGGGGCGAGTGGTCGACAATTGTAATTTCTTTAAAATAGATAATATTGAAAGTATTTCTGAATCAATGCTCTATGACTTTTTACTTCAAGAATTTCCGATATGGTTAACAGAAGCAAAAAATAAAAATATCGTGAGAGGATAGGTAAATGTAATGGCAGAATTTAATCTTGTAGGCAGTCCAGAACCCTTTTTACATGTCAGTATGAAGCAAGGTGAAGCAATCTATTGTGAATCTGATGCCATGGTGATGGTTGAACAGAATCTTGAAGTTGGAGGTAAATTACGTGGGGGAATTTTTCAAGCATTTATGCGTAAATTCACTTCTGGAGAGTCTCTGTTTCAACAGCAAATTAAAGCCGTTAAAGGGGCAGGAGAGTGTCTATTATCACCGAATTTAGATGGTGATATGCAGATTCTTGAGGTTGGTCAACGACAGTATATTTTATCTGATGGCTCTTTTGTTGCAGCGACTGAACATACCATGATTAAAGCAAAAGTCCAAAGTAATATTGGCGGCGCATTGTTTGGGGGCACGGGAGGTTTTGTGGTCATGGAAACCAGTGGGCAGGGTAAAGTTTGTATTTCTGGTAGTGGAACTTTACTTGAGCTAGAAATTACACCAGAGCAGGGTGAAGTAACGATTGATAATGGTCATGTAGCGGCATGGGATGCATCCTTAAATTATAATATTGGCATTCCAAGTTCAGGTAGTGGCTTTGTTGGCAATATTGTTAATAGCTTGACGAGTGGAGAAGGATTAGTAATTAAGTTCCGTGGACATGGTAAAGTCATTGTATGTTCACGTAATCGTGCGAGTTATTTACAGTGGTTAGCTACGGCTTTAGGTCGTAGCAATTCAAATTCAAACTGAGGAAAATTATAAATGGGCATTAGTTTAGTAAAGGGTCAAAAAATTTCTTTAGAGAAAGGTGATGGTTCATCTTTAACTAAAATATTTCTTGGAGCAGGTTGGGATGTCGCAAAGAAAGGTGGCCTTTTTGGCATGTTTAGTGGTGGTGATTCGATCGATCTTGATGCCTCTGCAATCATGTTTGATGAGAATAACAAAGCCTTAGATAGTATTTGGTTCGGTCAACTACAGAGCCGGGATGGCAGTATCAAACATTCTGGTGACAATCGTACCGGTGATGGCGATGGTGATGATGAATCAATTCATGTAGATCTGACTAAAGTCCCTGCCCAAGTTAAATCAATTGTATTTACAATCAGTAGTTTCCGTGGTCAAACTTTTGAAAAAGTTGAAAATGCTTTTTGTCGTGTTGTAGATGCTACAACGAATGTTGAAATTGCAAAATATAATCTTTCAGCAAAAGGTAATTACACGGCTTTAATTATTGCTAAAGTTTATCGTCACAATGGTGCATGGAAAATGTCAGCATTAGGTGAAACTTGTAATGGAAAGACAATTCAGGATATGGTTCCTTCAATTTTACCTATTTTATAAAGTATTTTAAAGGTATTAAAGTGACTTGATAAATCGAATACACGGTTTGTCAAGTTTTTGCAAAATAAAACAAACCTAATTAATTTTATTAATTCAAAAACGATTAAAAAAATTTTTGAGAACACAAAAGTTTTAATGCGAGTAAGCTTATTC
>OEQN01000134.1_pt1 | contig 20748 bp, 8 predicted proteins | sample 1539781 | NCBI WGS metagenome assembly OEQN01 (sample SAMEA3891236, study PRJEB23780) | metagenome | biome: terrestrial biome; feature: animal house; material: water of meat washing | place: Italy | collected 2015-05-12 | reverse complement strand
TTTGCTTTTATTGTGATAGGATTCTTCTAAATTTTAACTTAAAATCGAAATTTAATAATAAATAGTGTGTTTTTGGTCTCTGATTTAAAATTAAGTGAGTGTTGGTTGGTTTTTTTGATAAAAACCAATAGACTTGCTACATTTTTGTATGAAAAGTTGGCTTTCTGTAGTATTCTGGTTAAAAAATCATCAACAAGAATTTATTTTTATGATTTTAGTGGGTTATTGGATATGGTAAGTCGATTCAAGGGAAGTGTTATTTCACGAGTTTCTTTTGCCTGCTGTCTTAGTTTATTTATTTTTACTTATAGCCCTGTGGTTTTTGCTCAACCCAAGGCGGGAAGTAGCATTACTAACATAGCGAGTGGTGACTTTTATGATGAGCAAGGCAACTTGCAAGTCATCAACTCCAATCCCGTTATCCTCACAGTTCAGCCTATTTACTCATTGAGCCTGCAAAGCAATCAGCAGAATATCGGAACTATTGGCAGTAAACTCAATTTTCCTCATGTACTCACCAATACGGGAAATATTGCTGATAGCTATAAAATTACACTGAATCAACTTACAAATGACCAGTTTGATCTAGAAAATATCGCAGTTTATGCGGATCGGGATCAAAATGGTGAGCCTGATGACAATAATAATTTACTCAATACTGCAATTCTGAATTTAGAAGCAGGTGAGTCCGTTGCTGTGGTTGTGGTGGGAAGCATTCCAGTCTACAACATTAGCGCAGGTAATGTTGCAAACTTTACTTTAACTTCAACCAGTCAACATGATCTGGGTAATATTTTATCTGCCACTGTCTCAGATGTTGCAAAGGTGGTGGATGATGCAGTTATTCAGGTGACCAAAGCCCAGAATATCAGCACAGGTAAAACTGGCACAGAAATTACCTATACATTTACCTATAGCAATACAGGAACAGCAGCAGGTCATTTGCAGCTGCAGGACAGTTTACCCAATGATGTGACTTATCTAAGTAATAGCGCGATTTGGGGTAATGGTTCGGAGACACCACTCACCGAAGCAGATGATACGGAGACAGGGGTGAATCAGGCGGTTAAATATAAATATGCCAATGGACTGGTTGAGTTTGATATCGCAAGTATTCCTGCGCTCAGTAAAGGAACTTTAAGTTTTAAGGTAAAAGTTAATCCGAATGCAGCGGAAAAAATCAATAACACTGCTAACTATAAACAGTATAAAAACAATACAACTACCTTGTTAAAAGATACATCAACCAATACCGTTATTTTTACAGTTCAGCAAACCTTAGGGGTGATACTGAATAACTCTTCTGTTGGAAATACTGATGGAGGAACGAATGACTTGCTCACCAAATCAAACACATTTACTGGTGCAGCCAAAGAAATCCAGTTTGATAATTATGTTTGGAATACAGGACAGGCGACAGACAGCTATAATTTAAGCATTACAAAAAGTGCAAATGTCCCAAGTTGTGCAGTCACACGCTTATACCAGTCCGATGGGCGTACTTTACTGACAGATAGTAATGCTGACGGTGTGGTAGATACGGGTTCGATGGCAGCGACCACCTCGAAAAAAATTGTGCTTGGTGTTTATTTTCCTGCCAATTGTGTTACAGCGACTAATGAAATACTGGATTTTGATGTTAAGGCAACTTCAGTTACAGATACAGCAATTACCAATAGTACTCGTAATCGATTAAACAATACCAATACCGCAGGTTCTAGTGACTTGTACAATAATGATAGTTCAGGAACTGGTATAGGTGCTGTTACATCACCTGGTGGACAGGCATGGGTAAATAAATCAGCAGTTAGGGGTGGAACAGCCGTATTTCCTTTGGTTGTAGAGAATAAGAGTACGGTAACGAATAGCTATAATTTATATGCTTCGGCTGCTGAAATTGATGTCAATAATATCAGTACCAGTTTGCCTGCCCAGTGGATAGTGAAATTCTATGATACGAGTGATGATTGCCAAAGCCTAGGAAATGTAATAAGCAGTACTGGCAATGTAGCAGCGGGTGCAACCAAAAAATATTGTGCTGTTGTCACTGTTCCCACTAATACAGACTTGGCTAATCTTCCTATTTGGTTTGCGATAAAATCCCCAATGAATGCACAGGCGGATAGTATTAAGGACCAAGTTGATATTATCCAGAGACAAATGACACTGGCAAATGATCGGCAGGGTCGGGTCAATATTGGTGGCACAGTTGTCTATCTACATACCTTAAAGAATACAGGAACTGTGGTTGAGGGGAATGCAGTAGGCCAGATCACGTTTAGTGTTATTCCGCAAAACCCAAATGATACCTTTACTTATACTTTGTATCATGATGCCAATAATAATGGCGTGATTGATGCGACTGATCCAATGATTAATGATTTATCCATCATTACAGGTGGTTTAGCGCCGCAAGCTTCAATTCAACTTCTCTTAAAAGTCCAGGCACCAACAACGGCAACCAATGGTATGTCTAGTGTGGCGAATATTGTGGTGAAAGCAAACAATACCATTCAGGGGCTGACCTTGGATGATTTACAAAACACTGACTTGACCACGGTAGATCCAACCCAGTTACGTTTGACCAAAGAGCAGGCGAAAGATGAAAACTGTGCCTTAACTTTAGCTACGGTAAGCAGTGCAACCTACGGAAGCACACCACTTCAAGTAAAACCAAATCAATGTGTGAGCTATCGTTTAACCATTAAAAATGAGGGCGCCACCCCAGCTAGTAATATTGTGATTAATGATATTGTGCCTGCTTACAGCCAATTACGTAGTGGTTTACCACCATCTATTAGTCAAGGCACAATCGCTGTAAATAACGATCAAATTGCAGGCAGTGTGGGATCGCTTACACCACAAGGTCAGGCTTCCATGTACTTTTCTATTCGGGTAAGCCCATAAACAGAGCGGATATTAGAGCATGAAGATGATCAATACACTAAATAATAACCGCCCAAAACTGTTTAATTGGGTCTTGACCTTGCTGTGCGTGTTGATGGTCCAGCAATCGGCCTGGGCTGCAACCAACTCGATCATCAGTAACATGGCAGTTGGTGAATATAGCGAAGAGGGCTCAACGGTTGTACAGGTGGCGCGTTCAAATCTTGTCCAAACCACGATTTTGCCTGTGTACTCATTAAATTTGGTGGCAGCCAATAACAAAACAGTAGTGGCGGGACAGACAGTTTATTTTAACCATATCTTAACCAACACCAGTAATGAGACAGATCAATATACTTTCACTGTAAGCAATAATCCCACTGGTGATGATTTTGATTTTGTGAATAGTAGCCTGATGGTTTATCTGGATGCCAATAATGATGGTATTCCCGATGGATCAGCGATTACAGGTTATACATTGGGTGCAGGTCAGTCAGTTGGACTAATTGTTGCAGCAAGCATACCGAATACGATTACCACAGGAAAAGTTGCAAATTTAACTTTGATGGTGACATCTGCGAATGGCGCGAGTGGAACAAATAGCAATGTTGACAAGGCAACTGTAACTGACCAGTCAACTCTGGTGGTGCGTAAAAAATTCTCTCAAATCACTGCTGCAAATGGTGATGTGGTCACCATACGTCTGGATTATCAAAATCCAACAAACACAATTGTACCAACGGCAACCTTGACTGACACGTTAGGAAGCAATTTAACCTATGAAGTAAATACTGGTAAATGGAATGGCGTAACTGTATATGATGCAGTGGGGGGAACAGCCGATCCAACAGGAATTAATTATAGTGTCACCTCGAATGTTGTTACCGCAACCCTAACCAATATTCCAGCGAATACGATTGGCTATATCGAATTTAATGTAAAAATTAATAAAAGCATTGCAGGGAAAATTGAGAACGTCATTAATGTAACAGGGCCAACGACAGACACAAGTAATACAGCAGTTGTAAATGTTGCTCCAGTCTATGCTGTCAAAATGAATGGTAGTGCAAGCAACGTCAGTGATAATACCAATACCATTACGGCCAGTGCGGTTCCCCAGGGTGGTGAACTTAAATTTACCAACTATGTCTGGAATATAGGGAATACCACAGATCGTTTTAACCTCACTTTAACTAACAGTACATTTCCAGCAGGTAGTCAAATTGAGTTGTATCGTGCGGATGGTGTGACACCATTATTAGACAGTAATGGTGATGGTATTCCTGATACGGGATTATTGGCTGCCAATAGCAGTGTTCCTGTTGTGGTCAAAGTTCGTTTCCCAAGTAGTTATGCAGTAACCACAAATACACCTTTTGAAGTTACACCAAAGGCACAGTCTTTGGGTGATGGCACTAAAACTGGCACAATTAAAGATCAGGGTAGTTTAAATCCTACTCTGGTCTCACAATTGGTGGATTTAACCAATGCTGATAATACAGGTTCGGGTAATGGTGCAGTTGATAATAATGGCGCTGCTTGGAAAACCCTAACAGTAAAATCCAGTGATAATGCTGTGACTGGCGGACAGGTAATTTTTCCATTAACAGTGAAACATACAGGTGTTGGAACAGAGTATTTGCTCAGTGCAAATGCCAGCAGTGATTTTTCTAGCCTGACTTTACTCGCAGGTGTAAACCATGTGCGTTTTTATGCGTCAAGCAATGGCACAGATTGTAGTGTTTTAGGCAATGAAATTGGCAAAACCCGTTATTTAAATGATGGTCAAAGCCAGCTTGTCTGTGCGGTTGTTGAAGTGGATAAAGTCAATAAAGACGTGACTGTACCAATTTATTTCCGTGTGATCTCAACTAGCTTTGTTGGTACGGATAACCCTGCTCAGGACATGATTAAAAATGCTGTAACGATTCAAAGTGTCAATTCCGTACCCCAATTGGAATTTACACCAGATTTACATGCTCAGGTCGCACCATTGGGCACAGTGGTCTATCGTCATTTACTGACCAACCCTGCTGCTACAGACTTTACGGGGAGCTATGGTTTTATCATCAACAATAGTGAGTCTAGCTTTAACAGTGTACTATTTCTGGATGTCGATGGGGATGGCAAGTTCAGCAGTGGGGATTTAAATATTCGTACATTGGCGGACTTACCAGGTGGCAAAGTGGCAGCTCATGAGCAAATTCAACTGCTACTACAGGTCACGAATGTTGCAAATAACAATCTCAATCAGACGAATACAACCATTGTGAGTTTAACAGATAGTAGCAATCAGGTTTTTGCCTCTATTACTGACGTGACTACAGTCAAGCAGTCACAATTAACCCTGACAAAGTTGCAAGCACGTGATTTTGATTGTAATGGTACGGCTGATGAGTCCTATACAACAAATAGTCTAAATATCGGTAAACAAGGCAATGGACAAGGTCAGTGTGTTTTGTATAAGGTGATTTTAACCAATACAAGTGCTACTGGTTTGAGTACTGCATTTACCTTTAGAGATATGACGCCTGCCTATACAGTTTTATCTCAATCGCCTACCTGCACATCGTGTAGTGCTATGACGGCTCCCACAGTTGGTAATGCTGGAGCGGTTTCAGGAACATTAAATAGTGTGGCTGCAAATCAAAGTTATGAATTTAATTTCGGGGTGCGCTATGTGGGGCAGTAAGCAAAAAATGAAAAAAAATACCTCTAATTACAGCATGATGAATCATAAAGTTATTTATATATATACTTTGGTTTTGTTTATCTTAACTTGTTTGATGTGTAGTCAAGCTGTATTGGCTGCTCCACCAACGATTGAGATTTTTTCAGGCTCTGGGTCTGGGCAGGGTCCAACTGCTGGCCCAGTAACAACAACATTTAGACTTAATGCTAATAACCCTAGTGATAATGCTAATTCAGCATATCTACCATTAACTACAGCAACCTACACAATTACTGAGTCAGTCTATAATAAAGCTACTTACTCTAGTGGGCCAAATAAACCTAATTTAACGATAGGTGGTGCGGGCACAGCTGCAACAGTAGAAGCAACCAATGTAATTCAACCCTTAGTATCGATTGGCAGTGGGCAAGATAATATGTTCGCTGCCTCATTACAAAACGCTCCAACTGGATGTACAAATCGCTCTGGGTGTTATAGTACCAATGGTGGTATTAGAGCAGGCAGCAGTTCATCTGATACTACTGCCAATTATGGCGTAGCAATGTTTATCAAGGCTACAGGTTTTGCAGCATTGAATGTATCGACTACAAACAGAGTTTATGTTGGTAGGGTTCAGGTTAATTTTAATAGACCTGTAACTAATCCTATATTGCAGGCAGCAGGGATGGGGGGGGCTGTTGTAGGCGGTTTAGGTTGTAGTGCAGAATTTACATTGGTTAGCAGTAATTTAGGTACACTACCAGTGCTTAGTCGTTTAGCTGGTAGTAAAGAATTATCAGTGATTGGTAATGATATTACGAATAATGCATCTATAAAGTCTGCAACAAGTGATCTAGGTGGAGCAAGCGGTAGTATTTATATTAAAGGTAAAGGAATTACAACTTTAGTTTTTGATATGTATATACGAGGTGATGGTAGAGGTACCTGGGTGGAAAACGCCGCTGATTCATTCTTTTTTGGTATCTCAAGTATGGATGCTGATAGTGCAATTGCCCTTGTCAAAAGTCAACGTGTAGGCAACACAGGCACATTTGTATCAACTCAGTTGAACAATGTGCCTCTCGGTTCATTAATGCAATATCAATTGGAAATTACTAACAATACACCATCAGGTGCAACATTGGGTGGGACAGTTGTAAATTTACCTTTTAATGACACACTCCCAGTCAGTTTAAAAAATGTTTCTATTGTCGGAACACCAGCTACGACACAAGGTACAGGGGGGTCCAGTCCTATTGCGACGTCCTGTACTCCCACATTAACAGACAATAATACCGCAGGCTGGAGTGTCTCTGGACTATTTACGGGAGCAACAACTGCAACCTGTAAGATTATTATTCAGGGTGTAGCGGCAGATGCAGGAACACTGACAAATACAGCAACGATTGAGTCGACCTCATCGAATACGCCTGTCAGTAGTTCAGTCAATGCGATCATTGTAGCCCCGACACCTGATCCAGCGGTTAAGGAAGCTCGTTTTTCTGTAAGCCCAGATTTACCAACCATTACAAGGGGAAGAGTAGGCACACAAACCATCAATATTAAAAATGAAGGGCCAGATAGTGCAACCAATGCTAAAGCGGTCTATGTTGCGGCACCACAAACAGGAGTTAGCGTCAGTTCTGTAAGTGTTGTCGGCGGTTCCGCCTGTACATTAAGTGGAAGTAACTGGAATTGTAATCTGGGGAATATGCCAAATGGAGCAACCAAACAGCTATCTGTGACCTACAGTACAGCCAGTAACTCAGCCTTGGGAACTGCCCAACAAGCAACAGTGAAAGTATCCAGTGACGAATTTAACCCAGGTAGTGGCGCAGGCGAAACACTGTATAAGGTTTGGGGCAACAACAAGGAAGATGAGTCAACAACCAATGGTGCCTTTTGGGTGGGGTATACAGGTACAGGTGGAAGTACGCCTGTGGGCAGTAATGTAAATCAGGGAAGTTCACTTGCAGCAGCTTGGCCTCCAAGCCAAACTAGCCCGACGGGTGCTTATCTTTCCTATGGTGGGCCAGCACTCGGCGACTCAGTTTATTTGGCATCCAGCAGCACCGCTGCACCCATGATCCAACGCATTATTGGCAATATGGGGGCAGCTGCTGAAAGAACGGTATCACTCCCTACAATGCAGACTGCCGATAACCGCCGTGCTTGGGAATTTACCACAGGGATTTATATTCCGAGTTCGCAAAACTTAACCGTGTGTGTTGGAAATACAAGTGTCGGTGTAGATGATGGTGTCTATATTATGGTGGATGGTAATATCGTGGCTAGTACGAATGGATGGGCGGCGGGTGGTGTGACTGTAACCACAAACTCACCGTTAAGTGCTGGTTATCATCGAATCAGTTATCGTATCGTCAATCGTAATAGTTATAATCCGTCTGGTCTCGATGCGGAAAATTCGGCAGGTGGTTATGGACCGATTGGTTTATCGCTTAGTGGTAGTTGTTCAACTGCAAACTATGACAATGTAACTACGAGTGGGGTCCCTGCAAGTATCAATATTATTGATGGTGCAAAAATTAAGATTGCTAAAAACTCTGTGAATGGCACGGGTACGTTTAACTATATTAATCTTAGCAATCTTGTAAATAGTACAACAGCAGTTACCACGGATTCTGTAACTACGGTGACAGCAGAAACCACAGCAACCTCTGCACAACAGCTTTGGGCACAAACATTGAATACAGATGTTTCTTTTACAGAAAGTGCTTTAGCTGGATATGTTTTATCAGGTGTTAGTTGTGTAGATGCAAATAGCGGTGTAACAGGTAATACAGGTACTTTTTGGACGCGTGTAAATAATATTGTGACGATTCCCGCTGTTCGCATAAAAGAAGGTGCCAATATTACCTGTACGTTTACCAATACTAAGCTTATTTACGTTGATATTAGTGGACGAGTATTTGTTGATAATAGCGGAACAACGCTGGATGTGAGTAAAGCATATAATGGCATACAAGATGCAGGTGAAGTTGGGATTGCAAATAGTACAATTCGTTTGAATAACTGTAGTACTACACAATTAGCTTCAACAGTGACAAGTGCAAATGGTGATTATGCTTTCTCAATTGAACAAAGCTTATTACCATCATCATTTTGTATTGTTCAGCAGAATTTACCTGAATATATTTCTGTCAGTGCCGATAGTATAACGGTAGCAAACACAAGTGCGACCAGCTATCCAAACAATAACTTTGCCGATGTTAAACTCAATGTACTTCTAACAGAAGATGGACAACATACCATTACCGCAGGTGAAGTGACTGATTATCCACACCGTTTAAGTACCCAGGCCCCTGTTTGGGTAACAAAGTTGGAACAAACCCAATCAAACTCAAACAATGATCAACCTTGGCAGGCATTGGTTTACCAAGACACCAACTGTAACGGTACCGTTGATACAGGTGAAACAGTGTTTGATCCAACAGCCTCAGGTACTGTGTTGTTGCAACCAAACACTGATATCTGTCTTGTACAACGTGTATTTGCACCGACCAATATTTTTGCTGGTGCACAGCATATTGGAACGCTACAGGCAAGCTATGCTGTGAGTGCATTAAACCTCACAGACCAGAAAACCCAACAACGTCAGGATGTGACACTTATTGGTAGTGCAGGATTAACACTGACAAAAAAAGTACGTGCAGTGACCAGTTGTTCTTCAACTCCATCTGATTCTTCAGGCTTTTTAGTGAATAACGAAGCCACAAAACAGCAAAATCTGGAGTATGAGATCACCTATAAAAATAATAGTGTGAAGAACCTACAGAATGTCAAAGTAAAAGATAGTTTACCAACTGGTACTAATTTTGGCAGTCTAAGTTGCGGCCTAACACCAAGTGGAAATACTTGTAATGCAACACGTTCTGGAGAAGTTCTTGAATGGACTTTAACAGGTTTGCTAAAACCATCAGCCACAGGAACTTTAAGATTTTGTGTTAGTCAGTAAACAGAACCTATCACAGATCGGTAGGTTGAAAAACGTGCAAAGGGCTTCGGTGAGGAAAGATGGTATGGAATTTGCCTTGGCTGAAAGTAATACAATATTTTTTGTAAAAGTGTGAAGTAAATCAAACAAATTTGTTGATTATTGATATACTTTTATAAAAAATGGTTAACGTTTTTTTGGATGGTAAATGTACTGTTCAAAAATAAAAGAGAAGACTAGGAATAATTGAATGGCGTATTTGAACAATATGTACAAGAAATGTTTGCTTGGTACTGCGGTTCTTGTTTTGGCTGGAAGTGTATTCGCTGAGCCTAAAACGACAAAAGAGCCCGTTTCAGTAGAACTCAAAACTTTCCTGATCAGTGCAGGCACTGATGGGAAACCAACCTCAAAGCTGGTGACCAAGGTAAAACCCAATGATGTGATTGAGTATCGGGCAACCTATACCAATAACACCACTGCGAAAATCAAGAATCTGGCTGCGACTTTACCGATACCTGTAGAAACACAATTTTTGGCAAAGTCTCAGCCAGAAAATGCTGAAGCAAGTACTGATGGTACACATTTTGCCCCAATGCCTTTAAAACGCAAAGAGAGTAATCAAATGGTGAATGTACCACTGAAAGATTATCGTGCATTGCGTTGGACCATTGCAGAGCTTCCAGCTGGAAAGTCTGTAACGGTTTCGGCTCAAACACGCGTAAATAGTGAAAAAACTAACTAATTGGCATTTTACATATAAGGGGTAAAATAATGTCAAATCGTCTACAACTGACACAACTTGCGGCTTCTATTGCTTTGGTTGCAGGTAGCGCAGCTTTCATTTCATCTGCACATGCCGCTGCACCAGCAGCAGGTACAAATATCAGTAACGTTGCATCTGCAAGCTATACTGACAGTACAGGAAACACTAAAACTGTATCTTCAAATATTGTGACCACCACAGTATTGCCAGTTGCAAGTTTCACGTTGATTGCTGACCGAACAGCAAATGCCAATGCCAACAACCAGGTTTCTTTATCACACACCTTAACCAACACGGGTAACGGCAGTGATACGTTTACTGTAAGCGTTGCAGATGTTGCGGCTTCTGCTAATGCTGATCAATATGACTTCAGTAATTTAAAAGTTTATCTTGATTCCAATAAGGACGGTACTCCTGATAGCCAGACTCCTGTAACAAGTGTTACCTTGGCAGCAGGTGAGTCGGTGAACTTAATTGTTCAGGCAACCACTCCAACAACTGGTGCAGGCGGTGGGGCACTTTCTGCTGGTGATTTGGGTAAATTAACCATCACTGCACAAAGTACTTTAGACAGTACACTCACAGCAACAAATACAGACACCGTTAAAATTACCAGCGGTGCAGTGATTAGTGTGATTAAATCTGCAAGTGTAACAGCAATTGATGCGACCCAAGCTAGTGCAACCGCTCGTGAAGTTGAATATAAGTTGGTTTACCAAAACACAGGTAACACAACAGCAACTGCTGTTACAGTTACGGACTTGTTACCTGCTGGTTTAACTTATGTTGCTGGTTCAGCAAAACTTGCTGGCGTGACACAAACCGATAGTGTTGATGCTGATGGTTATAAGTTTGTTGAAACCACTTCAGGATCAGGTAAAGGTACTGTAACCTTAACGATTCCAACTCTAGCACCAAATACGACTGGTACATTAACCTTTAAGGTTCGCGTAGATAAAGATACACCAGCAGGCGTGATCAGGAACACTGCATATGTTGACCCAGATGGTCCATCAGGTCCAGAAGGGGATACGCCGTCTAACTCGAATGACGTAAATATCTTAAGCATCAAAAAAGGCACAATCAACGATAACCAAGGTGATGCCTACGCAGATGGGGAGGCAACCTCTGCAACCACAAAAGATAACCAGATTGTCATTGCTTCAATCAAGCAAGGTGAAGTTGCTGAGTTTAGTGCTACAGGTCAAGGTGGTGAACCAATCGTTATCCATAACACGGGTAATGTGAGTGAAGAATTTACAGTAAGTGTTGATAAGGGTGACCCTCAAACAGTTGGTTTACCAGCAGGCAGTATTGTTACTTTATATCAAGCTGATGGTGTAACACCATTTATTTCAACAGGTTCTATCCCAAGTGGTGGTACGTATAACCTTGTTGCAAAAGTAACATTACCTGCAAGTTATTCAACATCATCTGCTATTAAAGCCATTTTAACCACAAGTCCTAAGTCTGATGCAACCAAGACAGATAAATTGGACTTGGTAATTAGTCAGGTAACGCCTGCAACTGTTGACTTACATAACGGTAATGGTTCAGATACGACTGGTACAGTGGCTGGCGCATCTGGTAAGGATACTGGCTTAGATATTGATGTTCGTAGTACCAAACCAAATCAGGCTGTGAATTTCCCACTTCAAGTTGATAATTCTGGTGTAACAGGTGATAACTTCAATCTAGGTATTGATCCTGCACACGCATTACCAGCAGGGTGGGATGTTAAATTCTATGTGGCTGATGGTAGTGGCAACCCAACAGGTGCACCATTAACCAATACAGGTAATATTAATGGTGGCAGCAATATTAAACTTGTTGCTGTGGTAACGCCTCCTGCCAATGCACCAGCAGGTGACCAACAAGTTTACTTCAAGGTTTCTTCGCCAGCGACAGGCTTAAGCGATGTGATGGTGAACAAGGTTACAGTTCAGGCAGACCGTAAGTTAAGCCTGCAAAATGACCGTATTGGTCAGGTTGCACCAGGTGGTACCGTTGTTTATAAACATACCTTAACCAACACAGGTAACATTGTTGAGGGTGCAACAGCAACAAGCTTGCCATTTACCTTGACCAATGACAAGTCTGGTAATGGTTGGGTAACCAGCTTGTTTATCGATGTGAATAACGACGGTAACATTGATGCAGGCGATACCTTGGTTACAGGTGACTTGGCAACCGCAACTGGAGCAATCGCACGTAATGCTTCTGTGAATTTCCTCATTAAGGTTCAGGCACCAAGTAATGCAACGGCGGGAACACCAAGTTCGGTTGTCTTCACCATTAATCCAACAACTGTGGGCGGTATTACACATTCAAGTATTTCAAATATTGACTTAACCACAGTGACTGAAGGTCAGGTACGTTTGGTTAAGGATCAGGCTCTGGTTGATTGTACAACGGGTACAAGTGCAACTTATACACAGACTACTGTGAGTGCAAAACCAGGCGAGTGTGTGAAATACCGTATTGTCGCGACTAACGAAGGTAATGCAACCGTAACCAATGTCGTGATTAGCGATAATACGCCGTCATACACTACCTTGAAAGCAATCTCTGGTGTGTCTCCACTTGCAACAAGTGCAACATTGCAGAACACAGGAAACTATGTTGATGGCTATACAGGTACTGTTTCAGCAGAACAGTCGCCTTTAGCACCAAATGCAAGTGCGACATTAGAGTTTGTGATTAAAGTGAATCCACTTACACCATAAGCTTTATTCATTCACTTGAAATGAAAACAAATAATTAGAGATGTGAACATTTGCCTAGGCAGGTGTTCATCTCAAATAAATTTTTGAATTTTTTAGACTATTTAGTTGAAGGGTAAGCGCTGTGCTACAACAGAAGCAATCTAACGCATTCCATAACATGACATTCATGTTATCAACGTTGACAGTATCAATATTGTCAGCGCAGTATGGTTATGCAGCGAATATGCCTGAAGTGGGTAGCTCTATCCAAAATATCGCCTATGCAACTTATGTTGCACCCGATGGTAAATCCCAACAATCAGTTTCAAATACCGTAGAAATCAATGTTTCTGCTCTTTACGCAATTGCTTTAACTACTCCACCAGTTCAGGAAATTGAACCAAGTACCCGTGTTATTTGGGCAAATACCTTAGTCAACAATAGTAATGCGCCTGTCAATGTACAACTAGAAGCGTTAACAATAAATGAACTAAGCAACGTTAAAATTTATGTAGATACCAATAAAAATGGTCAATTCGACACCGATGATCAACAACTGACAACCAATGTTGCCTTGGCGGTAGGCCAGAGCGTTCATTTGTGGGTCGTTGCAACAGCAAGTGCGACATTGACTGAAAGTCAGCAGTTAAATTTACCGTTAAAAGCAACACTTGTTGAAGATAATAGTGTAATAGCAACGGCTACAGATAGTGCCATCAACTATGGACCACAACTGGTTGCAACCAAAGAGGTTGTCCAGAAAACTTTTGAGCCATCAGCCAATGCCAGCTATGACCTTAACTATACTTTGGCCATAACCAATCAAGGTAAAAAAGCGGCAAGACCAGTGGATGTGATGATCGATGGTCAGGCACAGAAAATGGTGCTTTTAGTTGATGATCTGCCTGCCAATACAACATTTAAGTCTGCACAGTTAAAAAATACGCAGGCCAAGGTTTTGTATAAGCAAACAGGCAATAACTATACAACGACCTTGCCAAGTGATTTAAGCAAGGTTGATCAATTGGTGGTTGGCTTTCCACAAATTGAGGCTAATACAACTGAACAAGTCGATCTTACGGTTACAATGAATCGTAACATTGCCAAAACAACGGTTAAAAATACCTATAAAGTTTCGTATGCAACCACAAATAGCCAAAAAGAGGTATTGTCTAATCCTGCTTTCACCGTGGTAGGTGGTCTTGCAGCGATTAATAATAAATCTGGTGATTTCCAAAATGTCTTGACTACAGGCAGCGTGAATAAACCACTTTATCTTGAAGCGCAAAATGCCAGCTGTAATGCAGACCGTTATACTGCCGACAAGGTGAAAATTAAGATTAAATCAGCCAAGACAGGTGATCTTGAAGAAGTCATTGGGGTAGAAACTGGGCCGAATACAGGCGTATTCCATTACACGCTACCAACCGCATTTGCGGAAGTTGGGGTTTCTTATGATGCGTTATTGCAGACCATCAAACGCGATCAGGTACAGGTTAGCCTGACGGACTGTCTGGATGCACAGGGTAATTCAACCCAGACATTTACCGATATTAGTACTCAGGTGCTTATTGACCCATATGGCACAGTGTTTGATGCCAAGACAGGTTTACCTGTGGCGGGAGCAACGGTCACTTTATTAGACCAGAATGGCCAGCCAATTGCGGACAATATTGCATACAAACTTGATGAGCAGACTGGAGAGCTGGTTACAATTCCAGCCAAGCAGATCACCAATAGCGAGGGTAAATTTATTTATCCCCTTGTTAAAGCAGGAACCTACAGTTTTGTTGTGGATACAACCACAATTCCTGGAAATACACGTTATAGTTTTGTCAGTGATAAATCGGTTTATCCAAGTTTCCCTGCGGATAAGGCTGTTGATCTGGAATGGTCTTATGCTGGCAAATTCACCTTAAATAATGCTGATCCAGCACTCAATATTGATATTCCAATTGATCCTGATTTGACTGTACCAACCTCGCCGTTATTTGTACAAAAGGTTGCGACCAATAAAAACTCGGAAATCGGTGAGTTTGAAGAATATACCGTGACGGTTGCCAATCGTGGCACGGTGGATTCCAAAGATGTTTCGATTACTGATACCTTGCCTAGAGGCTTTATCTATGTTCAGGGTTCTATGCGTATCGATGGCACCAAGGTTGCTGACCCATTAGGTGGAAAAGGTCCTTATTTGAAACTTGGTTTAGGTACACTGACTCCAAGTAAGGAAGTTAAGGTTCAGTATCGCGTCTATATTGGTCCAAATGCCTTGAATGGTGATGGCATTAACCGTGTTCGGGCAAAAGATGGTCAGGGAATCGAATCAAACGAAGCATCTGCAAAAGTAGAAGTAACTCCTGGCGCAATGATCTCTGATGGCTTTATTGTTGGTAAGATTTTTACTGACTGTAACCGTAATGGGGTACAGGATGCAGGTGAAGTCGGTGTGCCAGGTGTGCGTATTTACCTTGAAGATGGTAGCTATGTGGTGACTGACAGTGAAGGTAAATATGATTTTTATGGGATCAGTGCCAAAACCCACGTTCTAAAGGTTGACCGTACCAGTTTGCCAGTTGATTCTGAGTTGGTGTTAATTGGCAATCGTCAGGCAGGTGATCCAAATAGCCGTTTTGTGGATTTAAAACGTGGTGAACTACATCGTGCCGATTTTGCAATTGCCAATGGTACAGGACAATGTTCGCAAGCCTTATTGCAACAAATCGCAGAACGTAAAAAACGCATTGAACAGGACAACACCAATTTAGAACAGGTGTTACGTTCAGACCTTACCATTGATCCAGTTTTTTCCAAGATTACCGATGTTAAAGGTCAGCCAGCAAGTGGTTGTATCTCGGCACAGGGAATCAGGGCCAATTGTAACCTTGATTTTTCCAAGGAACAGGCTAAGGAACTGAAAGAGGTTACTTTTGAACCAGAAAAATCTGGCGTTGCTTCTTCAGTTGCCTTGCCACTGACTGAAACATTGGCAGCAACTGAGAGTGTGCCAGCCGAATCCACTCAAGCTGCGAAAATGCTTAGTCTGGAAACAGTGCTGGAAAATGCTGCCAATAATCAGCTAGAAATTATCAACTTAAAAGATGGGCAGCTTCTTGGTTATGCCCAAACAGCGGTTCAGGTTAAGGGTGCTGCTGGCACACAACTACAACTGTGGGTAAATGGCACACAGGTTTCTGAGAAACGCATTGGTAAACGTGCAATATTGCCTGACTTACAGGTTGCAGGTCTGGATTTTATCGGTGTCGATCTTGCTGTGGGTAAAAACAGTATTGAAGTTCGTCAAGTCGACATGATGGGTAATGTTCGGGATAGCAAACAGGTCAATGTGATTGTCCCTGACCAAATGGATAAGCTGTTACTTGAGTCAGCCAAAGTACAGCCGCAAGCCAACGGCCGTGATTATTTTAACGTGACCATGAAAATTGTTGACCGTAATGGCACATTGGTTTCTACCAGAACTCCAGTTACGCTCGACAGCTCGATTGGTAAAATTGAGTTGACTGACCTGGACCCGAAACAACCTGGTATTCAGGTGTTTGTTGAGGGCGGTACACTTGTTGTGCCAATAAAGGCGCCAATTGAGGCGGGTGAAGGAACGCTGTCGGTTGAAAGTGGTATTTTTCATAGCAGTACACCAATACGTTTCTTACCTGATTTACGTCCGATCATTGCAGTTGGTTTGGTAGAAGGATCAATTAACTTTAAGAAATTTGACCCGAAACAGTTAAGCAATGTCGGTTCGCAGGATGGGTTTGAGGAAGAACTGCAAGAGATTTCATCATCGGACAATGGCAAAAGCAATGTGACAGGGCGTGCAGCCATGTTCCTGAAAGGGAAAGTCAGGGGTGAATATCTACTAACCCTTGCCTATGATTCTGACAAGGATAAAAACCAGCGTCTGTTCCGTGATATTCGTCCAGATGAATATTATCCAGTTTATGGTGACTCGGCAGCGAAAGGTTTTGATGGACAAACAACCAGTAAACTGTACGTGCGTGTGGATAAAGGCCGTTCCTATGCCATGTATGGTGATTATGTCACACGTACCGAAAATGATGAGGGCCTGGCTTTAGGTCAATATAGCCGTTCATTAACAGGTGTTCGTGGGGCTGTCGAAACAGACCGCTATAAAGTAACGGCCTTTGCTGCGCAGACCAATACACAACAGGTGACCAGTGAACAACGTGCCATGGGGATTTCGGGTCCTTATAGCATGGGCAATGTCAATACCGATGATGTGCTTGCCAATAGTGAAAAAGTTGAGGTGGTGACCCGTGACCGCAATAATCCAGGCCTGATCATTTCGCGTAGCACTTTGGCACGTTTTACCGATTATGAAGTGGATACCTTTAGCAACAGCATTTACTTAAAAGATCCTGTACCAAGTGTCGATGCTGACCTGAATCCAGTTTATCTGCGTATTACAGTGGAATCTGATCAGGGTGGGGATGAATACACGGTTGGTGGAGTTACAGGTTCGGTGAAGCTGCTTGATCAGGTGAAAGTGGGTGGGGCTTATGTAAAAAGCAATAATCCACTGACGCAGGACCAGTTGGCGAGTGTCAATACCGTGGTGAAATTTGCCGACAAGGGTAAATTGATTGCTGAGTTTGCCCGTTCTGAAAATATCAATGACGGTTCAAACTCTTTAACACAGATTAACACCACGGCAGATGCAACAGGTAAATTATCGGGGAATGCGGCTCGTGTTGAACTGAACTATGCCTATAAGAATATGGAGCTGAAAACCTACCATAATCAGGCAAATACAGGGTTCTATAACACTGCGGCACCAATCACCGCTGGACGTAAGGAAAGTGGTATAAAAGGGCGTGCGCAACTGGGTAAGATCGGTTTGGCAAAACTGGAGGCCATCCGTACTGAAGATTTGCAAAGTGGTGTCAATCAGGGTGTTTCTGCCAGTATTGAACGTGCGATCAGCCGTATTGTGGCAGTTGAGCTGGGCCTGAAATATTATGATGAGTCTGAGAATCCAGCACTGTTGGGGGCTTCACAAACAGCGCCGTATCATGGTTTAACCGCACGTACAAAAATAACCACACAGCTTCCTTGGCAGGGTTCAAATGTTTTTGCTGAATATGAGCAGGATGTTTCCGAAGCTGAGCGTCGTAATTTTGCCTTGGGTGCGAATTACCAGATTAATTCAAAACTACGTGCCTATGGTCGCCATGAGTTGGTGTCCAGTATTCAGGGACTGTATGACCTAAATAACAATCAGCGTCGTAATGTCACAGTGTTTGGTCTGGACAGTAAATATAACAATAACGGTACGGCATTTAGTGAATATCGTGTTCGCGATGGCATCAGTGCGCGCGAAGCTGAAGCTGCAATCGGTTTACGTAACCGTTGGGAACTGGAAAAAGGCTTCTATGCAACCACCAGTTTTGAACAGGTGAAGTCATTGTCAAAAGCAGATACCGATAACCAAAATTCCGATAACACTGCTGCATCTTTAGGTGTGGAATATCTGGCCAATCCAAACTGGAAAGCTGTTGCGAGAATTGAAGCACGTTGGGCTGACCAGTCTGACACCATCCTGAATAATCTGGGGATTGCCTACAAATATTCCAATGACGTGACTTTATTGGCGAAAAATGTAGTTAGCCTGACTGATAGTAAGAATGAAAACAGTGGTGATCGCCTGGTTGATCGTTTCCAGGTGGGGGCTGCCTACCGTGACACTGAGCACAATCGTTTTGATGCGCTGACCAAGGTGGAATACCGCTATGACAGTAACAAGTCAGATTTAAATAATCCATACTTAAAGCATGTCTATATTTTTTCAAATCACTTGAATTATCATCCAAGTCGCGATATTACCCTTTCAGGCCAATATGCAGTTAAAAATGTGGACACAACGTTCTCTGGTTTGGAGTCAAGTGGTATGACACATATGCTCAGTGGTCGGGCAATGTATGACATCAATGAACGTTGGGATGCGGGTATTCATACAGGCGTGTTATGGTCGAACATGAGTTCGGGCCGCCGTGTTTTGGTTGGGGGGGAAGTGGGTTATTTGCTGGCTGCAAACCTCTGGTTATCAGGTGGTTATAACTTCTCTGGCTATAAAGATGATGATCTGGTGGATAGTGACACAACTCTTCAGGGCGCATATGTACGCTTTAGATTCAAGTTTGATGAGAACCTGTTTTCTCGCAACAATTCTACCGTGAACGCTTCAAGAGAACCATAAAGATGAAATATGTCACACCTGCCTTGCGTCAATTTTATCGTGGTGCTGTAACTGTTGTGGTTTGCTGGAGCGTGATGGTTTGGGCAAAAAATCCTGATCATTTGGCTGCACCTGTTATGGCGCAAGATTCTCCAGATACTACAGCCCAGTCAGGTATTTATAATCCAAAAGATCAACAGGTTGCTGCCTTGCAAACACGTCTCGTTCCTTTTTTGAATGAACAGGGAATTGAACGTTATCATGCTGTCAAAGCAGCCGCATGGTTGACTTATGCAGCCCATGAGGGAAGTGAAAAAAGTGCAACGGTTGCGCGAAAGGAGGCCCTTGCCCAGGCGGAAATGATTATAGTGGCATTAGAGCAAGGTCAGGCTAAGCAGTTAAGTTTAACCACACCGATTCTGTCTACCTCAAGTGTAATGCGTCGGGATTTATGGGCAAATACTGAATTATTGAAACAGCATGCAGGTTTTTCCTGTGCCCAGTCTCAGATTGCACAGGCAGAGGTGATGCTGGCCTGGGCAGCCGCTGAACATTGTGAGTTGGGCTGGCGACATTCACGGGAGCTGTTTTTATCAGCACAGCGCTTAATTGATCAGGCAAATAGTCGGGCGTTTAGTTGCAGTGCAGATGTTCCTCAACAGCTTCCGAAAATTAGTTATCCATCTTTACAGGAACTGAATGGCAGTGAGCAGGGATGTCATGGTGTGGTCGGAACATGGCCGATTTGGTCGCCACAACAAAAAACAGTCATCTCTGAAAATAGCCAGGTTGCTGATCAACCTGTGCCGAATGTTGTACATTTTGCTTTGGATCAGGCAGTTTTATCGCAAGATTCCATCAATGTGCTCAATCAGATCGTGAACTTCCTAACAGCACATCCAGCTTACACCTTGACACTGTATGGATTTACCGATCAGCAGGCAAATGAACAATATAATTTAAAATTGTCCTTGCGTCGTGCGCAGGCAGTATCTCAATATCTAACTCAGCAAGGTGTTGCCCTAAATCGTATTGCGACAGAGGCAAAAGGTAAGCCCAGCTGATTAAAAATGAAAACCCGTATCACACAAATGGATAGCCAAATCCTATCCCTATACGCCAAAGGCATGACGACACGAGATATTGTTGCCACATTCAAGGAAATGTACGATGCGGACGTCTCCCCAACGCTTATTTCCAAAGTGACGGATGCAGTTAAAGAACAAGTAATAGAATGGCAAAATCGACCATTGGATGCCCTTTATCCTATTGTCTATATGGATTGTATCGTCGTGAAAGTGTGAACTGTACCGGGTTTGTCGGAGACTTTTTATTTAAGTTAGGCCACCTGACCTAACGGATTAATCTTATCATAGTACATTGCTTCAAACTCAAAAGGCGATACATAACCCAGTGCACTGTGTACACGCTTTTTGTTGAACCAATCTACCCAATTTAATGTCGCAAGTTGTACATCTGCTAAACCTTGCCAATCTGCTTTTAAATATTCAATCACCTCTGTTTTGTATAAGCCATTCACCGTTTCAGCCA
>OEQN01000129.1_pt1 | contig 21155 bp, 13 predicted proteins | sample 1539781 | NCBI WGS metagenome assembly OEQN01 (sample SAMEA3891236, study PRJEB23780) | metagenome | biome: terrestrial biome; feature: animal house; material: water of meat washing | place: Italy | collected 2015-05-12 | reverse complement strand
TAATAAATCTTTGCGTAGCCAATCTAAGCTGCCTTTAACTAACTTTGCATTAGTTCTATCTTTTTTGAATTCATGTAATTGTTCCTTTGTATACACACCACCATCAGCTTTTTTATGGTGTTGAGCACACAGTGCGATCATTCCTTCAGGATTGTTATGTGGCTTGATGCTAACTGGGGGATCAAAATGATGATACTCAAGATAGGGATTACCGCATCCTTTTACAGGACATCCGAAGCCAACTTCAGCGCGAAGTGTTTTTTTTACATTTTTAGGTATAGGTTTTCTTTCTGTCATTCAGAACCCCAGATTCGATCAATTGTTCATCATATAGTTTAATTTGTGCATGTAATAGACATGAGTAGAAGAAAGTAATCTATCTGCATTCAGACTGAAGAAGATTATCTGAATACTCTTTTGTCAGTAGTATTTTCTGTACTTTATCTAGCTGCATATTGAACGGTATCCAGCAGGGCAACCCCCACGCTACCGCCCGTGGATTACAGCCTCCAGCCTGCTGCGGTTATCCGGCGATGTGGTGGATGGCGAAACGGCTGCACAGGGTTATCTCTGCAAGAGTGGTTGCCAAGTGGGGCATATTAATCGAGAGAGGGGCAGGGTAAAACCGCAGTCGGGCAAAAACCTGCCAGAGATCAATAAATTGCTCATTAATTGGGTGTTACCTGTCCGCTTGGCGCGGCGACCGCAGGCAGAGCTTCATCTCTTGCCGGGTACAACCGCCACTCAATACTCCAGAAACTTCTCCCCGCAGCGTTCGCAGATCAGATGTTTTACATGGGTGGTCTGGTAGGCCAGTGTTTCACCAAACGCCCAGTTGGTGATGCTGCTGGAAGTAAAGGCTTGCCAGAAGGCTTTGCGCGGATCCTTGGGCATGATGTCCTGGCTGTGATCGCGGGCGACCAGCACCACGATATGGCGGGTACGCTCCCTGCATTTGTCACAGCGATGGATTTCACTCGGCGGATTCTGGTCGTGCGGGTTGCTCATAAATGGGCTCGTGAAGAGAGTGGACGCCCATCATATTCCTCTCCACTTGGCTCTCAATCTCTCCTTGCCGGCGCAGTGAGCAGCCTCACATTTTGCGCTGCTGCGGGCTTGTCCAGCCAGCTCAGGCCGATGCCCGCTTCTGCGGTTTGCTGGTGAGTGGTGATGTGATGGCGGATGGGGGCAAGTTCGGGCTGCTGCAGACGGGCCAGCCTTGCCAGCTCAGGCCGATGCACGCTTTTGCAAGTTGGGGGTGATGATATGGCGGTTGGGGGCGAGCTCGGGTTGCTGCATCCGGGTCAGCAGTCGTTTTGCCGCCTGACGGCCGATTTCGCGGGCCGGTGAGCTGACGAAGGTGAGGGCGGGGGAGGTGAGTTCGGCCTCCGCCACATCGTCAAAGCCGAGCAGGGCCACCTGCTGGCCGATGTAGTTGTCCTTGCCCACGGTGCGGCCGCTCGCCTCGACGCCATAGATGGCGCCGAGCGCCACCTCGGGGTAGTGGCAGAGCACGGCGGTCACCTTGGGGTGCTGGTGCAGCAGCTGGGCGATGGTGTCGGCGGCGCTGCGCTGGGTGCGCTCGCACTCCAGTACCCACTCCGGTTTGAAGGGGAGGCCATATTGCAGCAGGCTGGCGCAGTAGCCGCCGATCCGCTCGGCGCGGGTGAGGGAGTCGGCCCGCCCGCCGACATAGGCGATATGGCGGTGGCCCTGCTCGATAAGGTAGGTGGTGGCCTGCTTGGCGGCGTGGGTGTTGTCGGGGCCGATAAAGTCCACGTCATCGCGATAGTAGGAGCGGGCGGCGCACACCACCGGCAGCTCGGAGTCGAGCAGGGTCTCCAGGGTTTTGGCCGCCGCGCCGCGCACCGGATTGAAGATGATGCCCGCCACCCCCTGCCGTGACAGGGAGTGGATGCTCTGCTGCAGCCGCTCCGGGCTGTGGCCGCACTGGGTCAGAAACAGCAGATAGCCCTGCTGCTCCAGCACCTCGCTCACCCCGGCGGTCACCTCGGTATAGAAGGGGTCGGTGATGTCGCGCAGGATCAGCCCCACCAGATTGGATTGCTGGCTGCGCAGGTTGGCGGCGGCGCTGTTGGGCACGTAGTCGAGCTCTTTTATCGCCTGCTGCACCCGCTCGGCGGTGGCCGGCGAGATGCGCCCCTTGCCGTTGAGCACCATGGAGACGGTGGTGACCGACACTCCCGCCCGCTGGGCGACATCGGTGATCTTGGTGGCTTTGGCAGAGAGGGATTTGGGCGACATAGGGCGAACGGACGACGGACAGTTGAAAGCGAGGCCCCAGCATACCTGCTCAGATGCTCAAGTGAAACGTTACATCACCATTGGGCCGATCCGGCTCACAAATTTGGATCCTGCTGCCAGCCAGCCCCCTTATTCTGTGATCCTGTCGGCACTTGTAAGTTGATAAAACGTTTTATCATCCAGCAAAACCTGATGCTGACCCGCGCCTCTGCTTCGAGATTGCTACGAGCAGCCACGGGGAAAGCCGCAGATATTGCTGTCTATTCACAAGGAGCCGTTTCATGGCCAAGCCTCAAGCCAAATCCACCATCTGGGAGTTCCTGCAGAGCCTCGGCAAGACCTTTATGTTGCCGGTCGCCCTGCTGGCCTTCTCGGGCATTTTGCTCGGTGTCGGCAGCTCGCTCACCAGCGATGCGGTCAAGCAGAGCATGCCCTTCCTCGACAATACCGTGCTGCAACTGCTGTTCCTCTGGATGACCAAGGTGGGGCTGGTGGCCTTTATCTACCTGCCGGTGATGTTTGCGGTGGCCATTCCGCTGGGGCTGGCGCGGGAAGAGAAGGGGGTCGCGGCCTTTGCCGGTTTCGTCGGCTATGCGGCGCTCAACCTCTCCATCAACTTCTACCTGACCGTGGCCAACGTCATCGGTGACGCGGCGGCGGAGAAGGCCTACGGGGTGAAATCGATCCTCGGCATCAGCTCCATCGACACCGGTATTCTGGGGGCCATCATCGTCGGGGTGATCGTCGCGAAGCTCCACGCCCGTTTCTACACCTACAAGATGCCCGATGCGCTCGCCTTCTTCGGCGGTGCCCGCTTCGTGCCCATCATCACCGCGCTGGTGCTGGGTGTGGTCGGTCTGGTCGTGCCGTTCGCCTGGCCCTGGTTTGCTGCCGGCATCAACGGCATCGGGGCGCTCATCTCCCACGCCGGTCCCTTCGGCCCCTTCCTGTTCGGTACCGGTGAGCGTCTGCTGCTGCCGCTCGGTCTGCACCACATTCTGGTGGCGCTGATCCGCTTTACCGAAGCGGGCGGCACCCAGCTGGTATGCGGTCACGAGGTGAGCGGCGCCCTCAATATCTTCTACGCCGAGCTCTCCTGCGCCGACACTTCCGGCTTCTCGGTCTCTGCCACCTCCTTCCTCTCTCAGGGCAAGATGCCTGCCTTCCTCGGCGGCCTGCCGGGTGCGGCGCTCGCCATGTATCACTGCGCTCGCCCGGAAAATCGCGGCAAGATCAAGGCGCTGCTGGTCTCCGGCGTGGTGGCCTGCGTCATCGGCGGCATCACAGAGCCGCTGGAGTTCCTGTTCCTGTTCGTGGCGCCGGTGCTCTACGTTATTCACGCCATCCTGACGGGTCTGGGCTTTATGACCATGGGGCTGCTCGGCGTCACCATCGGCAACACCGACGGCAACCTCATCGATTTTCTGGTGTTCGGCGTGCTGCAAGGCACCGCCACCAAGTGGTATCTGGTGCCGGTCGCGGCCGCCATCTGGTTTGCCATCTACTACAGCGTGTTCCGCTTCGCCATCGTGCGCTTTAACCTGAAAACCCCGGGCCGTGAGATTGAAACCAGCGAGACTGCCCAGCCCGCAGGCAAGAAGGCCGGCAACAGCGGTTACAACGGTGAAATCATCCTCAACGCCCTGGGCGGCGCCGATAACATTCTGGCGCTCGATAACTGCATCACCCGCCTGCGGATGTCGGTGCAGGACATGAGCCGGGTCGATGACAAGGTATTGAAAGCGAACGGTGCCATCGGGGTGATCAAGCTCGACGAGCACAACCTGCAGGTGGTGATCGGCCCGCAGGTGCATCTGGTGAAAAACCAGCTGCAGAGCCTGATGGGGGCCTGAACCGGCCAATAAGATCCGAACGGGGGGCGCAAGCCCCCCTTGTTTGCCTCTCCCAATATGTCTCCTGTTTATGGAGGGAGAAACTTCATGCACGATATTTATGACTTCGACCGCGTGGTCGACCGCCACGGCACCTACTGCACCCAGTGGGACTATGTAGCCGACCGTTTTGGCCATGCCGATCTGCTCCCCTTTACCATCTCCGACATGGATTTCGAGACCGCCCCCTGCATTCGCCAGACCCTGGCAACCCGCCTTGAGCACGGGGTTTTTGGCTACAGCCGCTGGAATCACGACGACTTCAAAGGGGCCGTGAGCGACTGGTTTGCCCACCGCTACGGCGCGAGCCTCGACCCCGAGACGCTGGTTTATGGCCCCTCGGTCATCTATGTGATTGCCCAGCTGGTGAGCCTCTGGTCGGCGCCGGGGGAGGGGGTGCTGGTGCATACCCCCGCCTACGATGCCTTCGGCAATATGCTGGCTGCCAACGACAGGGTGCTGCTGCCCTGCCCGCTTAAAAAAGAGGAGGGGAGTTACCAGATCGACTGGAAATGTTTCGAGCAGCAAGCCGCTCGTCCCGATTGCCGGATTTTGCTGCTCTGCAGCCCCCACAACCCCACCGGCCGGGTCTGGACGCGGGATGAACTCGGCCGGATGGCCGCCATCTGCCAGCGCCACGGGGTCAAGGTCATCTCGGACGACATCCATATGGATGTGAGCTTTGCCCGCTACCTGCCGTGGAGCGAGGTGGCACCGGACGATCACTGGGCGCTGGTGAGCTCGGGCTCCAAATCCTTCAATATTCCCGCCCTTGGCGGCGCCTACGCCTTTATTGCCAACGCAGCGGCGCGGACCGCCTATCTGCAGCGGCTCAAGGCGGCCCATGGCCTCTCATCACCGCCCATTCTCGGGGTGCTGGCCCATATCAGCGCCTATCGGGACGGCGCTGCCTGGCTCGATGCCCTGAAAGCCTACCTGCACGGCAACCTCACCCATGTGGCGGCGCGGCTCAACGCCGCCTTCCCCGCCATCGACTATCGGGTGCCCGAGGGAACCTATCTCGCCTGGATTGACCTGCGCGGCCTTGGCATCGACTCCACCGAACGGATGGATGCGCTGCAAACCTTGCTGGTGGAGAAATACCGGGTCGCCATCATGCGCGGCGACACCTACGGCCCGGAAGGCACAGGCTATATCCGCCTCAACGTCGGCTGCCCGCGCTCGAAGGTCGATCAAGGACTCGACGCTCTGATCGGCGCACTGGGGGAGGTGGTGTAAGGCAAATCCATTCAACATGAGAAACATAACGGGGCCATCAGTGATGGCCCCGTTATGTGGGGAAATATAAAAAACCGCCCCGGATATCCGGGGCGGTTTTTATTTGGTGATACCGAGATGAGTCGTGGACGACACAAGGGCTCAGCGATAGCGGCCACGTACCGAGCTGCTGGCGCGGCCGGCCATCTTGATCAGGCTCTGGCGGGTGTGCAGGTGGCAGAGCGCGACGCCGAGGGCATCTGCTGCATCCGCCTGCGGGGTGGCGGAGAGTTTCAGCAGATGGGTCACCATATGCTGCACCTGCTCCTTGGCGGCGCCGCCGGTGCCGACCACCGCCTGCTTGATCTGGGTGGCGGAGTATTCGCTCACCGGCAGATAGGCGTTGACCGCGGCGACGATGGCGCTGCCCCGGGCCTGCCCCAGTTTCAGGGCCGAGTCGGCGTTGCGGGCCATAAAGACCCGCTCGATGGCAAACTCGGTGGGTTTGAACTGGGTGATGATCTCGCATACCCCGTCATAGACCTGCTTGAGGCGCTCCGGCAGCTCGCCGCAATCGGTGCGGATGCAGCCAGAGCCCAAGTATTCGGCCTTGCCGCCCACGACCCGGATAACCCCGTATCCGGTGATCCGCGAACCCGGATCGATGCCCAAAATAATGCTCATGGGTGTTGATTGCTCTAAACGCGAGTGATGGCCGCCAAGATAGCAAACTGTGGCCCGTTTGGCTGTATGTCCCGGGTCAAGCGGGCAAAGATTGGCCAGCCTGCGTCGGGCGTGGCTACCCCTTGAACAATTCTATGGTGTCGCCATCCTGCAGGCTGCCCGCGCCGCGCACCACCACCCGATCCCCCTGCTTGAGGGCGCCGCTCACCGCCACCTGCTGGCTGTCGCCAAACAGCACGGTGACCGGCACCCGATTCACCTTGAGCGCCTTGCCGCTTCGCGCCACCTGATAGACCACGCTGCCATCGGTGCCGAGCACCAGGGCATCCCGGGGCAGCAGCATGCTCTGCTGATCCCCCAGTGGCAGGGCAACCCGTACCGGCGAGCCGATGATGAAGGTGCCCGCTTCCGGTTTGAGGCGCAGCTCGATGAGGCGCGACTTGGGATCGGCGCTGGCGGCTCGCTGGTAATAGACGCCGTGACCGCTCAGCTGCTCCCCCTCCACCCGCAGCCGGGTTTGCGGCGCCAGCTGCTGGGCCCAGAGAATGGGGGCCTGCAGGCGGATATCCGGCTGATCCGGGTTGACCAGCTCCAGCGCCTGCTCGCCCGCGTCCACATGCTCGCCGGGCTGGATGAAGTGGTTGTTCACCACCCCGTCGAACGGGGCATAGATGTGGCTGCGGCGCAGCTGTTCCTCAATCTGGTTCACCTGTATGGCGGCCAGTCGCTCGGCCAGCGCGGCCTGCTCCACATCGTAGCTGGCCTTGTCGTACTGGCTCTGGGAGGCGCTCTTTTGCTGGTGCAGCCGGGTGATCCGCTGGGATTCGGCGCGGGCGAAGCGCAGGTTGCTCTGCCATTTCGCCTGCTCGGCGCGAGCCTGCTCCAGCGAGAGGCGCAGTGCCGCGCTGTCGAGGCGCAGCAGCTCATCCCCTTTTTTGACCCGGCTGCCAAATTCGGCGATCCACTCCACCCGGCCGCTCACTTCGGCGCTGAGCGCCGCCTGCTGGCGACTCGCCACCGTGCCGCTGACCCAGATATTGGCGGCCGCATCCCCTTGGGTCACATCCGCCAGGGTCACCATCTTGCCCTGATCGGCCAATACCGGTAGCGCACTGCCTGCAATCAGCACAGCGCCAGCCAACATTCGGGTAATCATATGTGTCATCGATGAGCTCCTTGCTCAGGCCCGCTGGCGCAGGGGTTGTGGGATCGCCACCTGCTCCCCGAGACGCAGGAAGGCAGGCAACAGGATCAGGGTAAACAGGGTGCTGCAACTCATGCCGCCGACAATGACGGTGGCGAGCCCGCGGTAAATTTCGCTCCCCTCGCTCGGGCTCAGCATCAGCGGCAGCATGCCGAAGATGCTGGTGAGGCTGGTCATGGCGATGGGGCGCATCCGGCTTTGCAGGGCATCGGCCACCGCCAGCTGGCGGCTCATGCCGTCCCGCTCGGCGGTGCGGGTCTGATGCACCAGCAGGATGGCGTTGTTGACCACCAGTCCCAGCAGGATGACAAAGCCGATGATGGTGAGCAGATCCATCGGCAGCGGCACCAGCAGCCCGCTCAGTTGCAGCGCCAGCACGCCGCCAACCGAGGCAAGGGGCAGGGTGAGCAGCACCAGCAGGGCATCCTTGAGGGAGGCAAACACCCCCCACAGCAGCACCAGCAGGATCACCACGGCGAACAGGAAGATGGTCCCCAGATTGTCGAGCGCCTGTTGCAGGCTGTCGGCGTTGCCGGCAATGCGCAGCTCGCCACCAGCGGGCAGCAGGGGGCGGATGGCGGCAAAACTGCGGTTTTTCAGGGTGTCGATCACCTGCTCCATGGTCATGCCCGCCGGAGGTGCTATCTGCAGGCTGATGCTGCGCCGCCCATCGGCCCGGAAGATGCTGGCCGGGCCCATGTCGTGCTCCACCCGCAGCAGCTCGCCAAGGGGGACGATGCGCCCGGAGGGGGTGGCCAGCGGCACTGCCTTCAGTTCGTCCGGATTGGCGGAGCTCTGCCCCATCAGCATGATGTCGAGCCGATCCTCGCCATCGAAATACTCGCCAACCCGCAAGCCGTCGCCAAAGGTCTGGATGATGGTGGGCAGGGGCGTGCGATCCCAACCCACTTCGGCGAGACGCCGATCTTGCGGCACCAGTTTGAGCTCGGGGGCGGTGAAGTCGAGACTCGGTTCGGGCCGGATCTGTGCTCCCGGCAGGTCCTTGCTGAGGATCCCCATGCTGGCACGGGCCGCCTGATAGAGCTCGGGCAGGTTGCCCCCCTGCAGCAGCAGGGAGACGCCGTTCTCGCTGTCAAAGCCGCCAAACAGCGACCCCTGACCGCCGAACACCCGGGTGTCGGGAATACCCACCAGCAGCTGTTTCATCAACAGGCTCTCCAGCTCCTTGATGCGGGTCTCGTCCTTGGGGCGCACGCCAATCTGGGCGCCCCCCGGGTAGCGCAAGATGTAGTAGTTCTTGAGGGCAGGCTCTTTCTCCCCCTTCATGTAGGGGGCGAGGCGGGCGATCAGGGTATCGATCACCTCTTCGCGCTGGGCCTTGAGGTTGACCCCGGGGGTGAAGTTCATCCAGACATCCACCGCGTCCCGTTTCACGTCCGGCAGATAGTCCATCTTGGGCAGCAGCGCCCAGGTGGCCAGTGCCGGCAGGCTCATCATCAGGGTGATGACCGTCCAGCGCTGGCGTGAGGTCGAGGTCCAGCGGATCACGTGACGGGTAGTGCGCTGCCACAGCGACTCATAGGGATCGGTCAGTGTTTCATGTCCCATCCAGCGCGCCGCCACCGCAGGCAGCACGATGACGGCGACCAGCATGGAGACCGTCACGGCGCAGGCGATGGTGAGCGCCAGATCGGCAAACAGCTGACCCTCCACATCGTTGAGCAGCAGCACCGGCAGGAAGATGGCGACCGTGGTGAGGGTGGAGGCGACCAGCGCCGTCCACACCTGACGGGTACCTTCGAGCGCCGCCTCCGCCTTGCTCAAATCCCCCCGCTCGTGGCGCCGGTAGATGCTCTCCAGCACCACGATGGCGGCATCGAGCACCATGCCGACGGCAAAGGCGATGCCCGCCAGCGAGATGATGTTGAGGGTGCGATCCATCACCTTGAGCAGGCAGAAGGTGAGCATGATGCTGATGGGGATGGCGAGGGCAATCATCAGGGTCGCCTTGAGCTGGCGCAGGAAGAGCCAGAGGATGGCGCAGGAGAGCAGCACCCCGAGCCCCAGGTTGGCGGTGACCATGCTGACGGCGCGATTGATGTAGAGGGAGGCATCGAACGACTGCTCCATGTGCAGCCCGACCGGCTCCAGCACCTCGCGGTTGAGCTCGTTCACCCGGGCCTTGATCGCCTCAAGGGATGCCAGGGCATTGGCGCCGCTCTCCTTGAAGATCTGGGCGGCGATGGCGGTATTGCCGTTCTGGATCCGCAGCACCGGGTTCTCTTCCCTGGCCACCCTTACTTCTGCTACATCCCGCAGATAGATGGGCAGGCCATCGCGCCAGTCCACCACCTTGTCCCCCAGCGTCTCGACATCGTAGCGACCGGCGAAGCGCAGCTTGTACTCCCAGCGACCGATGTCGAGGGTACCGGCCGACACGTCCCAGCCGGTGGTGGCGCGGCTGGCCAGCACCGGGATCTCCACCCCCAGCTCGGCGGCGCGATAGGGGTCGAAGCGGATCTGGATCTGGCGCTCGTTGATCCCCTCGACTGCGACCGTCGAGACCCCTTCGATGCGCTCCAGCTCGGGTTTGACCCGCGCCTCGATCAACGCCTGATGATCATCGATCACCCCTTTGGCGCCGGGCAGCTGCTGGATGAAGAAGAAGGTGAGGGTATCGTTGCTGCTGTAGTTGTTGACGTAGGGGCCGCCAATCTTGTCCGGCAATCCCGAGACCCGGTTCAGCCGCGAAATCACATCGAGCTGGGCCCGCTGCATGTCGGTGCCGAGGGCAAACTCCATGTCGATTTCGGTAAAGCCGGGATAGCTGTTGCTGACAAGGCTCTTGAGCCCCTGCACCCCCTGCATCTCCTGCTCGATGGGGTCGGTGATCTCCGACTCCATCTCCTGGGGCGAGGCTGAACGCCAGCTCACCGAGATGTTGAGGTGTGGACGGTCGATGTCGGGGAACAGCTGGATCGGCAGTCCCCGGATGCTGAGCAGGCCCAGCAGGAAAATCAGCACGATCGAGACCGCCACCCAGATGGGGCGTTCGATCGCCGTTTTGGCGAGGTTCATTCACTCTTCCTGAGTTGTTGTTATCGGCCATTCCGCTGGCCTTGCTTCCAAAGCCCCTGCAACAGGGACTCAAGCATTTAACTGGAATTCTCCCGGCTTGTAAATGCATGGTTAACAAACAAAAAAACCGGCCACGAGGGCCGGTTTGGTACTGGTTTGCCAAGGGATCAGGCGGCGTGCTCGACCTTGTTTGGCTGCTTGTTTGCTTGCTGGGAGAAGCCTTCCAGCTCGCCCGGGGCGAAGTTGTCTACCTGAATCGCTTCGTAGCGCAGGGCATCGGCGGCCAGCAGCTTGTCCGCTTCGTCCTTGCTCAGGATGGAACCGGCCAGCGCGGCGGCAACCAGCTCCGGCAGCGCCAGTTTGCGGGGCAGTTTGCCCTCTTTCTGGGCCTGCACCAGCTTCTTCTCGTAGGGCTGCACAGCGACCATGGCCTGGAAGGCGCGCTCCATCAGGCCGACCGGATCCGCCTCGTCTTTGCCCACATAGCAGAGGGCGGTCAGACGGTCGCGGAACTCGCCCGGCTTCATCATGGCCAGACAGATGGCGTGGCAGCGATCGTCGGCCGGCATCTTGTAACCGACGCCGAACGGGAACACCACGCGCTTGAGTACGGCACCCACCACCTTGTTCGGGAAGTTCTGGAAGAAGCCCTCGAACGCCTTGCCAATCAGGTAGAGGTTGCGCTCCACCGCGTACTGCACGAACGGCAGATCGGAGACCATGCGGCCCTGATCCTCGTAGTGCTTGAGGGTGGCGGAGGCCAGGTAGAGGTGGCTCAGCACGTCACCCAGACGGGCGGAGATCATCTCCTTGCGCTTGAGATCGCCACCCAGCATCAGCATGGAGACGTCGGCGCACAGGGCCAGCCCTTTACTCATGCGGGAGAGCTGCTTGTAGTAGCGGGCGGTTTCACCGGCTACCGGCGCGCTGTTGAACTGACCCAGAGTCAGCCCCTGGAACAGGGAACCGAAGAAGTTGCCGGCGCCGAAGGCGATGTGCTTCATCAGCAGGGCGTCAAACTTCTCGAGACCGCGCTCCACGTCGGTATCGGCCGCCGCTTCCAGCTCGGCAAACACGTACGGGTGGCAGCGGGTGGCCCCTTGCCCGAAGATCATCAGGTTGCGGGTCAGGATGTTGGCCCCTTCCACCGTGATGGCGACCGGAATACCCATGTAGGCGTAGCCGGTGTAGTTTTTCGGGCCCAGCTGGATGGCACGACCGGCGTGGATGTCCATGGAGTCATCCATGATCTGGCGCGCCATTTCGGTCATGTGGTACTTGGAAATCGCGGTGACGATGGCCGGTGCCTGACCCAAGTCCAGGGAACCTGCGGTCATACGACGGGCCCCTTCCAGCTGATAGGTGAGGCCGCCGATGCGAGCCAGCGCCTCTTGCACCCCTTCAAACTTGCCGATGGACATGCCGAACTGTTTGCGCACGTAGGAGTAGGCGCCCACGGTGCGGCTCGCCATGTGACCGCAAGCGGTGCCCAGGGCAGGCAGCGAGATGCCGCGACCGGCGGAGAGGCATTCGACCAGCATGCGCCAGCCGCGACCGGCGTAATCCGGGCCGCCGATGATCCAGTCGAGCGGAATGAACACATCCTTGCCGAAGGTCGGGCCGTTCAGGAACGCCAGACCCATGGGGTAGTGGCGATCGCCGACGCGCACGCCCGGGTGGCTGGTGGGGATGAGCGCGCAGGTGATGCCGAGCTCTTCCTTGTCACCCAGCAGTTTTTCCGGGTCATAGAGTTTGAACGCCAGCCCCAGCACGGTGGCGCGGGGCGCCAGGGTGATGTAGCGCTTGTTCCAGTTGAGGCGAATACCCAGCACCTCTTCACCCTTGTGCATCCCCTTGCAGACGATCCCCTTGTCAGGAATGGCGCCCGCATCGGAGCCCGCTTCCGGCCCGGTCAGGGCGAAGCAGGGCACCTCTTTGCCATTGGCCAGCCCCGGCAGCCAGAAATCTTTCTGGGCCTGGGTGCCGTAGTGCATCAGCAGCTCGCCCGGGCCGAGGGAGTTCGGCACCATGACGGTGACCGCCACGCTCAGGCTCTTGGTGGCGATGCGGGTGACGATGGTGGAGTTGGCAATCGCCGAGAACTCGCGGCCGCCGTAGGATTTCGGGATGATCAGGGAGAAGAAGCCTTCCTTCTTCAGATAGTCCCACACCGGCTCCGGCAGGTCTTTGGTTTCGTTGACGATCTTGAAGTCATCAACCATGGCGAGCAGGGTTTCGACCTGATTGTCGATAAAGGCCTGCTCCTCTGCGGTCAGCTCGGCCTTGCCGTAGCCGTGCAGTTTTTTCCAGTCGGGGTTGCCGCGAAACAACTCGCCATCCCACCAGACGGAGCCGGCTTCCATGGCCTCCCGCTCGGTAGCTGACAAGGGCGGCAGTATCTTTTTGAAGATGCCGAACACCGGACGGGTTACCACCTTTTTACGGATGGAGGGTACGCCGAGCACAACGGCTATCGCCAGCACCAGCAGGACAAGCAATGTGATCATACCGAAGTTCCTTCTATTTCACTGTTTCCGTTGATTTATTGTTGGTTGTTACACGGCCAGGGAGAGCCTGGTCGACTCCACGGGCGCCCCGACTCCGGACGCCAGATAAGGAATAACGTTGCGCACCAGCCCTTCCACATCGAGCTGCTGGCCAAAGTCGGCCAGGGCGATGTCGCGCAGCGCATCGGCAGAGGCCATGGTGAATACGACGGTGCCCAGGGTGAAGTGCAGGCGCCAGAAGAGATCCGCTGGCGACAGGGCCGGATTGGCCTTGGAGATGGCCTGGGTGATCCGCTGCAAAATGGGGCCGTAGTGGGCGGTGATAAAGCGGCGCAGGTGGCCCTGGCTGTCGATATAGCCGCGCCCCAGCAGCTGCATGAAGATGGCCGGGCCGTTGGCCCGCACCGCCGAGAGCTTCATCAGCGGCTCGACAAAGCTTTCAAACAGTTGCAGCAGGGTCAGCTGCTCCTGCTCCATCAGCACCCGCAGGCGGGCATCGAGATCGGGCATAAACAGGCTCAGATAGCGGTCGAGCACCGCCTGGATCAGCTCCTTCTTGGAGCCGAAGTGATAGTTCACCGACGCCAGATTGACGTCGGCCTCGCTGGTGATCAGACGCAAAGAGGTATCGGCGAATCCCCGCTCGGCAAACAGCACTTCAGCGGCGTCGAGAATACGGTTTTTGGTATCGATTTTACTCACTGGACACCTCACTTAAACGAATGTTTAAAAAGTACGTTTCATAACGTGAAGTGTCAAGAGAATGTGAATGAGTGTTAGCGGAATGTTTTTCGATGAAAAAAGCAAAGTGGGCGGAACTTAGTCAAAAAGCAGGACTCTATATCTATGCCACTGCAATTAAACATTAAGTCTCGCCCAACCTGCACCATGCTAGTTGGGCCTTTTTTTGCGCGTCTGTTACCGGTTTGCGGTTTGCAGGCAAAAAAAACCGCCGCAGGGCGCGACGGTGGGGAAAGTGAGTTCGCGTCATCCTGACGGCAAACTGTCGATGCGAGTTCAGGCATGTATCGACGGGGGCAGTATGCCAGCCAGAGCCCCTCAGACTATGTCAGCTTCGCGGTATTTTGTGACAAAGTGTGGCAAGCACTGGCGTGGCCCAAGCTGCCGCTCTTTGCTATGCTGCCCTTTCAAAATATGAGGGGAGAGAAGATGAAGTACCCGGTCGATACCCACACTCACACCATTGCCAGCACCCATGCCTACAGCACCATCCACGACTATCTGCCGATAGCCAGGGCCAAGGGGATCAAGCTGTTCGCCACCACGGATCATGGCCCCGAGATGGCCGATGCCCCTCATGTCTGGCACTTTGCCAACTTGCCGATATTGCCAAGAGTGGTGGATGGGGTAGGGATCCTGCGGGGTATCGAGGCCAACATCAAAAACCTCGACGGGGAGATCGATTTTCCCGAGCGCTATGAGTCGCGCCTCGACATGATCATGGCGGGCTTTCATGAGCAGGTATTCCCTCCCTGCGATCAGGCTACCCACACCCAGGCGATGATCAACGCCATCAAGAGCGGCCGGGTCGACATGATCAGCCACCCGGGCAACCCCGCATTTCCCATCGACATTCAGGCGGTGGTCAAGGCGGCGGCCGACTATCGGGTGGCGCTGGAGATCAACAACTCCTCCTTCATTCATTCCCGTCCGGGGAGCGAATGCAACTGCCGTGCCATAGTCGAAGCCGCGCGAGATCTGGGGGCCTATCTCACCTTCGGCTCCGATTCCCACGTGGCATTTACTCTTGGCGATTTTGACCACTGCCACCGTCTGGTGACCGAAGCGGGCTTCCCGCAAGAGCGGATCCTGGTGCGCTCCCCCCGCGCCCTGCTCGAATTTCTCGAAAGCCGCGGCCGTGCCCATATCCCCGAGTTTGTCGATCTGTAAATCGGGCTCTAACACCATGAGCCAACTCATAAAATCGAGCTGGCTCAATTGACTTGCCGGTCATTTTTTATGAATGTGGAGAGCAACAAGCCGGTATAGCTCAGTTGGTAGAGCAGCGCATTCGTAATGCGAAGGTCAGGAGTTCGATTCCCCTTATCGGCACCAGATCGTGAGGGCAGGTTTCATTTGTGAAACCTGCCCTTTTTACATGGCTTTTGCCAAGGCTCGCTCCACATAGAGATAGCCAATCCCCATCACCTGCTGGGCGCGGCTGAGCTGGCCGAAACGGATATGGGTGGCGTTGACCGCATCGCTGCAGTCGAACGGGTTGGCGCCGGTCTGACTGACGATCGTTTGCAGCCAGGTTTCACCAAAGTGGCAGCTGCGGCCATAGAGCCAGATGCGGTTGATGTTGAGGATATTGAGGAAGTTGTAGAGGCTCAGGCCAATGGCGCGGGCCCCTTCGTCCACCAGGGCGCGGATCATGGCATCCCCCTGATGGTAGAGCGTGAGCAGTTGGGCGGTATCCAGCTCTACACCAGTCTGCGCCGGGTTGTCGGCACTGGCTTGTTGTTTGAGAAAGACCCGGGCCCGTTTCTTGATGGCAAACAGCGAGGCGACTGTCTCCAGGCAGCCATAGCGGCCGCAGGCACAGGCGCTGCCGTCCGGATTGATGATGGTGTGCCCTATCTGGCCGCTGCCAAACAGGGCGCCCCGGTAGATCTGGTCGTTGATGATAAAGGCCGAGCCGATACCGTAATCGACGTTGATGACGCAAAAATCCCCGTTCCCTTCCCGGTCCTGCCACTTCTGGGCCAGCGCCAGCATGATGCAGTCGTTATCCACCATCACCTCGCAACCCAGCCGCTCCTCCAGCAGGTACTTGAGCTCGACCGGCGCATGCCAGGGTGCTTGCGGCATGGTTTGCGATACCCCGGTCGCCGGGTTGACCTGACCGTGTACCGCCAAGGCCAGCCGGATCGCCAGTCCCTTGTGGCGGCGCTTGTGCTGGTAGTAGTGCGCTTCAATCAGGTGCAGCAGCTCATCGGGGGTTTGTGGGGCAATCTTCTGGTCGCTGAACTCACCCAGCGGGGTGATCAGGTTATCCACCAGGATGCTCTCCAGATGGGTGGGGCTGATATTGAGGCAAAGAATGGCCCCCTGGCCGCTGGCAATGCGGTAGCTGCCGCCATTGATGCCGCGCTGGGAGAGGTTCTGATCGCTGTGGCTGATGGCGCCATCGGCCACCAACTCGTCAAGGATCTTGCTGACCGCCGGAATGGAGAGCTCGCAGTGGCGCGCCAGGGTGGACTTGCTCGCCTCTTTTAACTGATAGAGCAGGGCAAGCAGCACCTGCTTGTTGTGGTGGCGGACCTTCTGGTTGTTCAACCCTATGCTCATCGCTTCACTAAACTCCGCTTACTGTATTGCGTGATCTTTCAGCAATTAATGCAGGTTTAACCATTCTAATCTGGTCTCATTGAAAACTTTACTAACAAATGTTGAGTGAGGCGAGATTAATGAGAGCTGATGTCAAGGTCTGGGTAGAGACCATCTCACTGCCGACCTACGAGGTAGGCGCCGAAGATCCCAACCCCATGTTTCTCGAGAAGCGGGTCTATCAGGGCTCCTCGGGGGCTGTCTATCCCTATGGGGTGATCGACACCCTCACCGGCCAGAAGCAGATGAAGTCCTATCAGGCGGTCTGGCTGGAGAACGACTTTATCAAGGTGATGCTGCTGCCGGAGCTGGGGGGGCGTATCCACCGAGCTTACGACAAGGTGATGAATCGCGACTTCGTCTATTACAACGAGGTGATCAAACCGGCGCTGGTGGGGCTGGTGGGGCCCTGGATTTCCGGCGGCATCGAGTTCAACTGGCCGCAGCACCACAGACCCACCACTTTCATGCCGGTGGACTTAACCATTACGGATCGGGAGGGCGGCGCCAAGACCGTCTGGCTCGGCGAGGTGGAGCCGATGCGTGGTCTGCAGGTGATGGCGGGGTTTACCCTCTATCCCGACAAGGCGCTCATCGAGATCACTGGCAAGGTGTTCAACGGCAACGACACGCCGCGCCACTTCCTCTGGTGGTCCAACCCGGCGGTGAAAGGGGGCGATGCCCACCAGAGCGTCTTCCCGCCCGATGTGACCGCCGTCTATGACCACGGCAAGCGCGACGTCAGTGCCTTCCCCATCGCCCGCGGCACCTACTACAAGGTGGACTACTCCGCCGGGGTCGATATCTCCCGTTACCGCAATATTCCGGTACCCACCTCCTATATGGCGGACAAGTCTGACTACGACTTCGTCGGTGCCTACTGCCATGACGAGCAGGGCGGCCTGTTGCACGTGGCGGATCACCACGTTTCACCGGGCAAGAAGCAGTGGAGCTGGGGTAACTGCGATTTTGGTCTGGCCTGGGATCGCAACCTGACCGATGACAACGGCCCCTACATCGAGCTGATGACCGGGGTCTATACCGACAACCAGCCTGACTTTACCTGGCTGGATGCGGGGGAGGAGAAGGTGTTTGTGCAGAACTTCCTGCCCTACAACACCCTCGGCACCCTGCAAAATGCCAACACCCGCGCCGCCATCAAGCTGGAGCGCAGCGATGACGGCCTCGTCTGCGGAGTCTATGCGGTGGCGCCGCTTTGCGGGGCCCAGTTCGAGGTAAGTGACGAGAGTGGCGTGCTGTTCACCCAGACGCTAGATTTGCAGCCGGGTCAGGCCTGGCTTGAGCCGCAGGCCATCACCAGCGAGGGACGCTTGCAGGTACGCCTGCTGGATGAGCAGGGCCAGCCGATCCTGAGCTATCTCGAGCATCAGCCCGCAGGCGAAGCCCTGCCTGATCCTGCCACCGCGCCGGAGCCCGCCGTCAATCTCGACTCGGTCGACGAGCTCTACTTCATCGGCCAGCATCTTGAGCAGTATCTGCATGCCAGCCGTGCGCCCTTTGATTACTACCTGCGGGCACTGGAGCTCGATGGCGGCGACTATCGCTGCAACCTGGCGCTGGCAACGCTGGAGTACAACCGCGCCAACTATGAGCAGGCGCTGGCCTACGTCAATCAGGCGCTGACCCGCGCCCATCGCCTCAACAAGAACCCCCAGTGTGGCAAGGCGAGCTTGCTGCGCGGCCACATCGAGGAACGTTTGGGGCAGTTCGATGCCGCCTTCGATGACTTCTACAAGGCGACCTGGAGCGGTAACTGCCGCGACAGCGGCTTCTTCGGGCTGGCCCGCATCGCCATGGTGCGCCGGGATCCCGCGCAGGCACTGCAATTTGTCGAGAAGAGTCTTGCCGTCAACGGCACCCACTACGGCGCTATCGCCCTCAAGGGGTTGGCGCTGCTGGAGTCTGGTGAGCAGGAGGCGGCCATCGCCTATATCGACGAGCAGCGCGTTCGTTATCCACTTCACTATCAACTGGCCTTCCTGCGCTGGCTGGCAAGCGAGCAGCCGACCGATCTCGAGGCGCTGCGCACCCTGTGCAACGGGCGCGGGGTGAATCTCTGCTTCCTGGCAAGCGATCTGCTGGCGCTGGGACGCCCCGAGCTGGCGCAGCAACTGCTCTCAACACTGCCGGTGGAGGAGACCCTGCCGCTGCTGTTCCAGGCTGCATTGTTGCCGGAAGGTGAGGCGCAGGATGCCCTGTTGCAACGGGCCGAGCAGGCCTTTGGCCGCAAGGTGCGCTTCCCCAATACCCTTGGCGAGGTGGCCATGCTGGCGCAACTGCCACACAGCTGGTTTGCCAGCTACCTGCTGGGCTGCTTCCACTACAGCAAGCGCAGCTACCCGCAAGCCATTGCCCTGTGGCAGCAGGTGTGCGAGCAGGCGCCCGGGTTTGCCCCGGCATGGCGCAACCTTGGCATCTATCACTTCAACAAGAGCGGCGATCCGGTGGCGGCCGAGCAGTGTCTGAGCCGGGCCTTTGCCCTCAAGCCGGATGATGCCCGTTTGCTGTTTGAACTGGATCAGCTGCACAAGCGCTGCGCCATGGCGCCAAGCGAGCGGTTGGCGCTGCTGGAGGCGCATCGTGAGGTGGTCCTCAAGCGCGATGATCTGACCGCCGAATTGCTCGGCCTCTATCACATCACCGGCCAGCTGGATGCGGCGGCCGAGATCTTGCGGCTGCGCGAATTCCACCCCTGGGAGGGGGGCGAGGGCAAGGTGACCGGTCAGTACCTCATCAATCAGCAACGCCGGGCGTTGGCGTTGATGATTCAGGGACGCCACGAGCAGGCTATTCCGTTGCTGCAACAGGCGTTGCACTACCCCCTCAATCTGGGGGAGGGGCGTCTGGTTGGGCAGACCGACAACGATATCCATTACCTGTTGGCGCTCTGCCATCTGGCCTGTGACAACCAGAGTCTGGCGGCCCAGTGCCTGCAACAGGCCTGCCTCGGTCAGGGGTCGCTGGGGGCCAGCCGCTACTACAACGATCAGCCGGTGGATTATCTCTTCTATCAGGGTATGGCGCTGGCACGTCTTGGTCGGGTTGCGGAGGCGCAGCGTCTCTTTGAAGGGATGGTCGGCTGGGCCGAGCAGGCGATGGGCGAGTCGATCGAGGCGGACTTCTTCGCCGTCTCACTGCCGGATCTCATCGTGCTGGATGACGACCCGCAGCACAAACATCGCCAGCACTGTCTGCTGGTCAGAGCGCTCGGTCTGTTGGGGCTGGGTCAGCGGGATGGTTGTGAACAGACCTTGCGAGAGCTGCTCACCCTTAACCCGGCTCACGACAAGGGACACCTCTTTGCCCTGATCTGCCGCGAGCTGTCACTCCACTCATAACTCTCATAACAAAAACCGGCGCCCCGCCACGGTGAGGGGCGCCACTGCACCCTACAATCGACAAGATAGAAAGGATGAGTCATGGAACGCACGAAAAATCAATTGGATACGAATGGGCTCAATATGAGCTACATCTGGATGATCTGTTTGGTGGCCGCCTGCGGTGGCCTGCTGTTTGGTTATGACTGGGTCGTGATTGGCGGGGCCAAGCCCTTCTATGAGGCCTATTTCGCCATCACGGATCCGGCCCAGTCCGGCTGGGCCATGAGCTCGGCGCTGGTGGGCTGCGTGCTGGGGGCCGCCATCTCCGGCTGGTCAGCCGATCGCTTCGGTCGCAAGAAGCCGCTGATCCTGGCCGCCATCCTCTTCACCATCTCGGCGTGGGGCACGGCTGCGGCCAGCAACTTCGATCTGTTTGTGGTTTATCGCATCATCGGCGGGATCGGCATCGGTCTGGCCTCTGCGCTCTCGCCCATGTACATCGCCGAGATCAGCCCGGCCAACAAGCGCGGCAAGTTCGTGGCCATCAACCAGCTCACCATCGTCATCGGTGTGCTGGCGGCTCAGCTGGTGAACCTGATGATCGCTGATCCGGTGGCGAGCAATGCGACTCAGGCCGATATTCTGGCGACCTGGAATGGACAGTCCGGCTGGCGCTGGATGTTCGGTGCCGAACTGGTACCTGCGTTGGCGTTTCTGGTGTTGATGTTCTTCGTGCCGGAGTCGCCTCGCTGGTTGGCCAAAGATGGTCAGTATGAGAAAGCCTCCCGCATGCTCGGCAAGATTGGCGGGGATGCCTATGCCAAGCAGACCCTGGCCGATATCCGCCAGACTCTGGTGGGCGAGACCCACAAGGTCTCGCTGGCGGAGCTGGGTAAACCCTCGGTGCGGCCGATCCTCATCATCGGGATTGTACTGGCAGTGTTCCAGCAGTGGTGCGGCATCAACGTCATCTTCAACTATGCGCAGGAGATCTTTGCCTCCGCCGGGTTTGACATCAACAGCACCCTCAAATCCATCGTCGCCACCGGTCTTATCAACTTGCTGTTTACCCTGATCGCGCTGCCCATGGTGGACAAGATTGGCCGCCGCAAGCTGATGCTGATTGGCTCGGCGGGACTGACCATCATCTACGGCATGATGGCGGCGGCCTACGCCACAGGCGTACTGGGGCTGCCGGTTTTGCTGCTGGTATTGGCGGCCATCGCCATCTATGCCTTGACGCTGGCGCCGGTCACCTGGGTGTTGCTCTCGGAGATCTTCCCGAACCGGGTGCGCGGATTGGCGATGTCGGCTGGAACCCTGGCGCTCTGGATCGCCTGCTTCGTGCTGACCTACACCTTCCCGCTGCTCAATGCCGGGTTGGGGGCTGCGGGCAGCTTCCTGCTCTATGGCCTTATCTGTTTTGCCGGTCTCATCTTTATCTATCGCAAGGTGCCCGAGACCAAAGGGGTGACGCTGGAGGCACTGGAAGCCCAACTGGCCCAGGGCAAGGTCGAACTGACGCCGACCAAGGCGAGCGCCTCGGCATGACGGTTTACACATTGGGCAACCCGCATCTTCGGAGGCGGGTTTCAACACAAGGGGCCTGTCTGCTGGGGCTGGAGGATGAGCAGGGGCGCCCACTGCTTCGCGG
>OEQN01000103.1_pt1 | contig 23870 bp, 18 predicted proteins | sample 1539781 | NCBI WGS metagenome assembly OEQN01 (sample SAMEA3891236, study PRJEB23780) | metagenome | biome: terrestrial biome; feature: animal house; material: water of meat washing | place: Italy | collected 2015-05-12 | reverse complement strand
AGAAGTTGCAGAAGTTGCAGAAGTTGCAGAAGTTGCAGAAGTTGCAGAAGTTGCACGAGACCAGTTTATCCCGCCCGTTACAACCATATCCCATAAAAAAACTGACATAGGGCATGCACAGGACAATGTAGTTACTGACGCTTTTGTTTTCACGGGTATTGAGCTTTTAAGCATTGCTACAGATGATACATCGGCTGAACGAACCCAAGAGTCTGAGTCAGACTTCCCCGAAGTCCGTCCTGAGTCTAGTCTGCTTTTATCTAAGGCTGAAGCAGCGCTTCATTTCAATACGGAAATACAACCTACATTCGACAGCAACCTAAATGCAACTCAAATTGAAGAATCCAAACTCAGGTCTTTTAAACAAGACGCTGTAGAAGATGTCGTCTCAATCAATCCTATTAAACTAAGTATCAAACAAGATAAGGAACCTGAAAATCAGGTCGATATCGTACAAAAAGATTTAGATCTTCAACCTGAAGTATTAGCAGAAAATCATTTGATTCTCAGCAATCAGCCTCTTTTAAGTGATGGGCTATGTCCGCCTCAGGAAGAATTTATCATTGAGGCCGCTGCACCCATTCGATTTGACCTCAAGCCAAGTGCGTCTATTTCAACGCTTGCCATTCAGGATTTTATCCAAAGGCGATCGATCTTGGCTGAACAACCAGATACAGACATTTCATCTGAATTTCAACAGCAAGATCCACTTGAAAGCGAGGTGACAGCACCATGCCCTGTTTTGCAGGATAGCCATACAGAAAATTCAGAAGCATCAGCTACTGCTGCGCAACCCATACTGCCCACACAGATTCATTTGGGGCAATATCAAGCGAAATTGTGCACGCTGCATCAACCAAATTTAGATCCTAAGCTCTATGGCCTCGACATTTCAGGGCACACCGAGATCGGTCAAAATATCGATTTTCTGATCCACAGCGACCAACTCGATCACTGGTTGGACTATCCCATCTATTTGGCAGAACAGACCCAGCAGCACGGAGAGTTTATTAAGTATTTGGCTCTATTCGGTGCTGACAGTCCCACGGAAGCCATTCGCCTGAGCCAACAATTTGCCCAGAGTTGTCAGCATCAAGTCGCAGCCATCCGCGAAATTGTATGGGACCAGCTACAAAGTCATATGCATGATGCATTTTCGATTTTTCAGCTGTATACCCAACAGGCCAAACTGGTATGGCATATTGAAGACTATCATCCATTTATTCTGGCCGATCTACTCAATAGCCGTAAATTCATCCAGTTTGAAGAAAGCTCCGCGGACGTAAATACGCCCATTTTAGTGTTAAAAGAACGACAAAAAATTCGAGTAATTCATGGTCAAAAGCGGGTTGAACTCTCACGTACCGAGATCGCCTATCCATGCTTAGTCCTAGACCGACAGCACGGCATCAGTTGGCAACTGATTCAAAATACGATTTCTACTTTGCCTGAACCTATCACTGTGTTTCAATTATTTGATTCTATTCAAAAACAACTGGGCAGCGAGTTGTAGAGTTTTGTATTTTCTACTTGTGTTCTTATGTGAAATTTACAACACTAAAACATCGAAGAACAATAAAGTACGAAAGCATGCTAAGAACTCAACATGTGGGATCCATCTCTTTATTTTTCTGCCTAAGTTTAGGTACATACGTCAACGTGGCTTGGGCGGAAAGCAATACCAACAGCACACAACATTTTGTGCCACCTCACGACGTGGCTGAAATTGACAAAATCGCATCGCCCCCCAAAGGTAGTGGACTTTTATACCAAATTCCACAGTGGATTGACTCACTTCCAACCGTTCTACCTGAAGAATCGGACGAGCTGATTGTGCCCACGACTGACCTCACTGAAGAACGCACGTGGGTCGACCGCCAGCAAAAAGAAGTTCGAAACTGGGCAGACCGAACAGCCGCCAAAATGGACAATTGGTTTGGTGAAACTGATCCTAAAAAACCGGCTACAGCCACCTTACGGGTCTTGGTCGATAACCGCTGGAATAAACATGATGAATATGATGTAAAACCGCGTATTCGGGGTCGAGTCAAACTTCCAACTTTAGAACATAAACTCAGTGTCGTATTTGGGGATGACTCATTAGATAATGAACTACAAAACAATGTTGCAATTACCAATGAAAATCCACCCAGTGCGAATAACGATAAAACATTTGACCGCCGCCAAACCCGTGATGCCAATAGCTCACTGGCTTTAAGATGGTCGCAATTATCAGATCGTCTGCCTTTTGAAACCGATTTCGACTTGGGTGTACGTTCAGGGGATGATATCTATGCGCGGATCGAGTTATCGAAAGAATGGAAACTCGACAATGATTTTCGTGCTTATGCTGAACAGATTTACCGTTATGGTATCGACAGTGAAAATTACTTACGTACCAACCTAGAGCTGACCCATGCACGACCCAATCAGCCATTTTTATCCAATCAGTTCAGTCTGACCTATGCCGACGAACAAGATGATGATCTGCTCTGGGATAACTATAGCTTTAGACAACACCAATTCTTTCATGGCAATCGTTTTAACTACGGCATTTACACTGGTGGTTTCTACAACAACGATGACCTGCGCTTGAACCGTTGGGGGCCTTTTGTCTCGTGGCGTCAACCCTTCTTACGCGAGTGGTTTTATATCCAAGGCGATTTAAATTATTTTAACGATCACCGTGAAGACCGCAGCCATTACGTCAGTGCCTTGGTCCGTTTTGAGGCTTTATTTTAATGATATGGTGAATCTTTAAGCTGAACTGTGGATAAGTTCTCACTTATCCACGGATATCCACATCAGCTTCTTTTCCGCCAATTAAATCGATGCGTTCAACAGATATTAAGGTGCTTGACCCAATGGGTTGACATAAAAAAGCCTATCTTAACGATAGGCTTTCTTTAAACATATAATGGTTTATTGAAGCAATAAGCTGTTAATCCGTTTGATATATTCGGCAGGATCATCAGGTAAGCCGCCTTCAGCAATCACCGCTTGGTCAAAAATTACATTGGCCAAGTCATCAAACTGTGCCGAATTTTCTAATTTTCTCACCAATGGATGCTCTGGGTTAATTTCCAAAATTGGCTTGCTTTCAGGTACGGCCTGACCCGCTTGTTGCAGCATACGAATCAGTTGTGGAGAAAGCTCTCCCTCACCTGTCACCAAGCATGCAGGTGAATCGACCAAACGTGTGGTCACACGTACTTCTTTGGTCTTGGCTTTCAATGAGTCAGACAGTTTTTCAACCACAGGTTTAAACTGCTCTGCAGCTGCCTCAAGTGCCTTCTTCTCTTCGGCATCTTGTAAATCACCTAAGTCGACTGCACCTTTCGCCACGTTTTGCATTGGTGTGCCATCAAACTCATGCACAAATTCCATTGCCCATTCATCGACACGGTCTGCCATGAGTAAGACTTCAATGCCTTTTTTCTTAAACAGCTCAAGTTGTGGCGAGTTCTTCGCAGCATTGAGACTGTCTGCAGTCACATAGTAAATCGCTTTTTGCCCCTCAGGCATACGCGCTTTATAGTCCTGCAAAGAAGTGCTCACCGCATCATTGTTTGAAGTTGAGAAGCGTAAAAGTTTTAAAATACGCTCACGGTTACCAAAGTCTTCGCCCAAACCTTCTTTCAACACTGAACCAAATTCACGGTAGAAGGTTTTGAACTTCTCTTGATCTTTTTCATCTTCCGATTTGGCTAAAGCATCCAGCATGGTCAATACACGGCGTGCATTCCCTTCACGAATGGTTTTCACATCACGGCTTTCTTGTAACAACTCACGACTAACGTTCAGTGGTAAATCGGCACTATCAACCACCCCTTGAACAAAGCGTAAATAGTTTGGAATCAAGTTATCCGCATCATCCATAATGAAGACACGTTTTACATAGAGCTTAATCCCCGCTTTGGCTTCACGGGTAAAGATATTCGCCGCAGCTTTGCTCGGTACATACAACAGCTGTGTATATTCGGTACTGCCTTCGACGCGGTTATGCGCCCATGCCAGTGGGGCTTCAAAATCATGGCTGAGATTCTTATAAAACTCGACGTACTGCTCTTCAGTCACTTCATTTTTATTACGTGTCCACAGGGCGCTGGCTGAGTTAATCGCTTCCCACTCACCCGTTTTCACATACTGACCCGGTTTTGGCTCTTCACCTTCAACCGCTTCTTCTTGCTGCCAAACCTCTTTTTGCATCTCAATCGGCAGGCTAATGTGATCCGAGTATTTATTGATAATTTGCTTCACTTTATGCGACTGTAAATAGTCCAACGCATCTTCACGCAAATGTAAAATAATATCGGTACCGCGGCTGTCTTTGTGGATCTGCTCGACTTCGAACTCACCCGTGCCCGCACTGACCCAACGTACCGCCTGATCAGCATCCACACCTGCACGGCGTGATTCTACGGTAATTTTGTCAGCCACAATAAAGCCTGAGTAGAAACCGACACCAAACTGACCAATCAGTTGTGCATCTGATTTTTGGTCACCTGTGAGCTTAGACATAAAGTCCTTGGTTCCAGACTTAGCAATCGTACCTAAGTGGTCAATCGCTTCTTGTTCAGTTAAACCAATCCCATTATCTGAAATGGTCAGTGTTTGATTGGCTTCATCAAAGCTGACGCGCACATGTAGGTCTGGGTCATTTTCATAATATTCAGGATGATTAATGCCTTCAAAACGCAATTTATCGCAGGCATCGGATGCATTTGAGATCAATTCACGTAGGAAAATGTCAGGATTCGAATACAGTGAATGCGTCACTAAATGTAATAGCTGAGCCACTTCAGCTTGGAAACTATGTTTATGTGCGTTTTGCTCGCTCATCAATCGCTCCTTAATGTATTAAGTCTTATAGAGAATGCTTAATGAATTGGAGTGAGCGATACGTTTTTCAATAGCAATCGCAAGTTTTTTTGCTTTTTTTAAAATGGGCCCTGACGGTAAATACGATCTAGCTGTAGTTCTAACTGCTGCTGGCGCATTTTATACACATCCATAAGGCAACTTTGTGAAGCACCACAACGGTCACGGAGACTCAACCACTTCACTTGCTCATCCTGAATCATGCCACGCGTCCCCATCGGAACAAGGCGTTTTAAAATGGTATAAGTGGTGGCCATTTTCACATCGGCGTCATTAATTTGGCGATGTTCACAGATCGCGTGCTCCGTCGTCGTTTTCGCTTTATCACAATTAAAACTGGCCGCTTGAGCATGCATGCTCCACGCCAAACCACAGACTAAACCGATCCCGAGCATAGATTTCATTTTTATAACTCTCTTATTCTGTTTCTATCCATTCTATAGATGATTTTCTTTTAATACTGAATCATCGTGATTTATTTCAGCGTTGACCACTATTCAACTTTAGTCTTTGCATAAAAAAACCCCATCATTGATGAGGTTCTTAAAAAGCTACTTTTGATTATTAAAATTTGTAGCTATAACCGAGGGTATAAATCACTGGATCGATATCTAATTTAAAGTTTTCAACCACAGTTTCAACTTTTGGGTTTAAGTCCGCATAACGAACATCGACAAACACACCCCAGTTTTTCGCATCAGCAGGTTGGTAATTAAAACCAAGTTGTGCAGCATAGCCGTAGTCGTCTTTGACTTTAACTTTAGTTCCTGCAAGTACACCTGAAGTTTCTTCATCCCAAGCAATAAATGCTGTTGCACCGACACCAATATAAGGCGTGAAACCTGTTGAGTTTTTAAAGTTATATTTTGCAGTTAATGTTGGCGGTAAATGTTTAATTTTTACTGCTTCTGCACCATTAATGAGTATATCGTGGCTAATTGGCGTTGCTAGCAGTAACTCTGCAGAAATATTGTCATTAAAGAAATATTCAACCGATGGCGTAAACGCAAGTTCGCTATCTGCTTCAACCGTTAATGTACCATTCGCAATTTTCGTGTCCTGCGTTGGTGCAATTGCAGATCCACCGACTTTGACTTGCCATTGACCTGCCATTGCAGCAGATGCAGAAAGACCCATTAATGTAATTAGAGCAATTTGCTTCAACATTTCAAACAACCTCTGTTTGTAAAATAATTAATATAAAAATTAACATTAACTCATCATAAACAAGAGTGTAATTAATATGCAATTATAATAATAATGTATTTTAAATGCTATTTTTAAGTGATTGTTTGTAATTGATTTAAATATTAAATATACTATTTTAGTTGGTTTTAAATTAATAACGAAAAATCAAAATAAATATATTTTAATTCCAACCTTTTTAATCCGAATTAACATTATAAACCCGATTATTTTAATCTGAATAAATAATAAAAAAGGCGATTTAAAATCGCCTTTTTATAATAATTGGAGGGTAAATTACAAAACCATGGCCGCAATCCAACCGAAAATCATGAGTGGAATATTAAAGTGAATAAAGGTCGGGATCACACTGTCTTTCATGTGATCATGCTGACCATCCATATTCAAACCCGAAGTCGGTCCCAAAGTGGAGTCAGAAGCCGGAGAACCCGCATCACCGAGTGCCGCAGCCGTACCAATAATCGCAATGGTTGCCGCTGGACTGAAACCAAACTGGATACACAAAGGCACATAAATAATTGCTAAAATTGGAATGGTAGAGAACGAAGAACCGATTCCTAAAGTAATCAGTAAGCCAATCAATAGCATCCAAAATGCAGCGAGTCCTTGGCTAGAACCAATCCATTGCACTGATGCTTCTACCAATGCTGGCACTTGATTGGTCGCAGAAATAACAGATGCAAAACCTTGTGCTGCAATCATAATGAAACCAACTAATGCCATCATTCGCATACCGCTAATAATCACATCATCTGCTTCTTTCCATTTAAAAATGCCCGCACAGCTCAAAATCGCAACACCAACCAGACCAGCTAAAATCATGGAATCTGATGCGACTTGCACCCAAAGCGTAGCAACTACCGCAATGAGAGCCATAGATAACGTAAACTTTGAAATTTCGGGCTTAGACTTCTCACCCGTGATATCAAGTTCAGAAGAAATACTTTGCTGCACTGGTTCCACATGTACTTCTTCGTATACACGTTTCTTACGGTAACTAAAGAATACAGCAACCAATAAACCAACAAACATGCCAAAAACAGGAATGGCCATTGCTGAAGGGATATCGGCATAATTGATTTTAAAGCCGTAGGGTTGCCCAAAAGTATTAATATTTTGACCTAAGATGTCATTCAGGAAAATCGCACCAAATCCAAATGGTACCAACATATAAGTGGCAACCAAGCCAAAGGTTAGAACACAAGCAATTAGTCGACGATCTAACTGAAGATGGTTAAACACACTTAATAAAGGAGGAATCAGGACTGGAATAAACGCAATATGCACAGGAATGACGTTTTGTGAACAAATGGCTGCTAACGCGACGGTTATAAAAATCAGATATTTAACCCGATTTTGTGCCTTTTCATTGCTCGAACCTTTCAATGTTTTAATAAGCTTATAGGCCAACAAGTCAGGTAAACCTGAGCGTGCCAAAGCCAAAGCAAATGCACCTAAGACCCCGTAAGCCAACGCAATTTTTGCGCCGCCCCCAAGCCCATTATTAAATGCTTCGAGGGTACCGTGTAGCCCTAAACCAGCCAATAAACCACCTGTGACAGCACCAATAATTAATGCAAATACTACAGGCACACGAGCTAATGAAAGTCCAAACATGACCCCAATAGCGGCAAGAATTGCGAACATAGTGAAAAGAGTGACTTGGAAGAAAGGCGCATTTTATCAGAAAATAACCAAAAAATTCTGCCCTTACAGGTCGCTAGCGCCTTTCTCTTTCACAGATCATTTCAGCTGGCTTCAACACAACGCCAGTTTTGAACAAACCTTTTGATTTCTTTAGCAATTACCTCAGGCTGGCTCAAGATTGCCCAGTGGTTGGCATTTACATTCACCCGTTGAAAATTCTCGACCCACTTCGGCATTTCATCGATTAACGCTGGACTCACAAACTGATCCTTCTCCAACACAATCGCTAGTACGGGACAAATTGCAAAGCGTTCCCGAGGTTTCGTCAGGCGTGGGATAAAGTTGGCGCGGTAGAGCGCAACCCCGTGTTTACCATCGGCAGCAATGTGATGATTCAGCGGTAAGTCTGAACGTCCTTCTAAACGCGATAAAACTTTGCCCCAATGCTCAGGACTAAAAAACTGCCATACGGTTGGTGCTAAAAAAGGCAACTGAAAGGCCGCAATGTACCAAGACTTCGTTAACTGCTTAAAAAATTGAGGCTTGTGTTGTACGAACTGTTCACGCATCCAAAATGCGGCATGGTCTAAGCATGGGCCTGAAATGGTGGTAAATGACAGCATACGCTCTCTAAATTTTGGCTCAGTCGCGGACTCCCATGACTGAATCGACCCCCAGTCATGCGCAACCAGATGAAAGCTACGCTGTGGGATCACACTATTCACCACACTTTCCAAATCTAGCGATAGCTGAGGCAAGGCATAGGCCCGTGTACGACGCGGCACACTCGACATCCCTGCACCGCGAACGTCATAGGTCACAATATAATAATCTTGCACCAGATGCCCAATCACAGGCTCCCAGACCTCTTGATTATCTGGATAGCCATGCACCAAGACCAGCACAGGATTGTTCGCATTGCCCCATGTTTTCACATAAAGTCTTTGCTGATCTGTAGTTTGTACCCAGTAACTTTGCTGCTCCATATTCAGCTCCTTATTGTTATTGACTGTTTTTTATACTTTACTGGCAAAACGATCAATGCCAATTGATTTGATCTTCTCTAGTATGGATAGAAGTTCATCAGATACCATTGACCGAAATGAGCATTTTAAAAAAACTTGTGACACAGCCGATTGTCGCGAAATACTTTCTCAATCATTTTGCCCCCTTTAAAGGTGCAGGGATTCAAATTGAAAAATTTGACCTTAAACACTACCACATTCGCGTCAAAATGCCCCTCACTCGACAAAACCGAAATATTGTCGGCGTACATTTTGGCGGGAGCTTATATGCGATGGTCGACCCTTTTTATATGACCCTGCTGATGCACCACTTAGGTAATAAGTATATTGTTTGGGACAAAGCAGCCTCTATCCAATTTCTCAGCCCAGGGCGCAGTACAGTCTATGCAGACTTTCACCTCGATGCCCAAGAAATCGCGACCGTGAAACAACTGGCCGACAACTATGCCCCCGTACATCGTATTTATACCTTAAATATTTATGATGAAGCTGGCATTCGAATTGCCGAAGTGGAAAAGACTTTATATATCCGTCGTAAAAAACCTAAACCGGCACAGCTATAAAAAAAGCACTTTCATGAAGTGCTTTTTGAAAATCTGAACTTAAAACATTATTTACGTTCTTCAATTGCAGCGCCTGCACCACCGCCGATGGCACCACCAATGGCTGCGCCGGTATTACCACCAAACACGCTTTTACCCACTGCTGAACCAATCGCACCGCCAACACCACTGTAGGTTGCATTACGGTTTGATCCACCTTGAGCTTTACTGCCCACAGCCGCACCAGCACCACCACCAACGGCTGCACCTACACCGCCACCGAGGCTATTCCCCGCAGCACCACCTACTGCACCGCCTAAAGCCGCTGTCCCAATACGTTGCTCAGAAGCGCTCATATTTTCACAACCTGCCAATAGCATCGTCGAAAGAGATGCCACTGCAATAATGCTCATATACTTTTTCATGAGATTTGTCCTTATTGGCTATTTCTTACAGCATAAAAGATCAGTATGAACTTAAAACCCGTGAAATGTTACGGTTACAGGTGCTATTGCTGAAAATTTGTAAGTAAGAAGCCCTCCTTAGAGGGCCTCATACCGTATTCAACTCAAGCTTATTCAGGCTCTTTCACCACAACCACATCTTTGGTGGTGGTGCCATTTTCTTGGAGCACCGCACGCGTCACACTTTCTTGACTGTTCGGGTCTTTCACTTGATCCAGTTTCAGCTCCTTACGTACAGGTTCCTGCCCTTTCTTAAACTCAACCCCTTGTGCATCAACTTGCTTACCTTCTGCAAGGACAACACCACCTTGACTCAAGGTCGATTTCACTTCAACTTTGGATGTCGGAACAATCACGCTACCTTTTTGCACAATCGGTGCAGACATTTTTTTATCTGAAAATTGGCTGGCATTTTCTTCGAGAACCACTTCACGCGCCACAATATCTTTACCACCATTTTTCACTTCAAAAATAGTCGCTTCGGTCGTCCGCACAGGGTCTTGACCTGCGACACTGCGAATAATCTGTGTTTTGACAATCGGTACAACCGCCTTATCCTCCACGGTGATGGTATTCGGCATCGGCGCTGCCATCGTTTGGCTCACAAATGCGAAGATGCTTAAGCCCAATAGTTTTGATGTCAATTTCATGTGGAACCACCTCTATTTTTTAATCGTTAATGAAGTAAGGAGATTTGTGTACTTATATTTTTACTATAGGAAAAATGTGAAATTTATAAAAGCTTAAATCCTCTTTTGTAACAAAAGGACAAAAAAAAAGCCACCTGAAGGTGGCTAAATCAACGAAATGGGTTTGGTGAAATTTTGACTTTGACAGCATCTTTACCTGTTATAAAGTGCCCTAATCAATGATCCATAGCCGATTTAAACGCATTTCATTTTTCTACATTGGATTTATATAAACTTTCTTTCACATTAACTCCAAAAGCTTAGATTTTAATCCGCGCAGTGATTTTACTGGCCATATCTTAATTGTTCTCTCATAAAATCATACGCCCCATAGCCTGATATGAAGATTGCTAACTGACTAAATATCAATAAAAAACTAAAAAATAACTCACCGAAAACAATGCCTAGTTTATATTGATATAAATTCTGAAACAGGTAACTACTCCGACCTAATCCCACAGTCATATCGTGTTTAGAAAAATGCCATTGCATCATCGAAAAGCTAAAATAAATCAGCCCAATGAACAATATTCCTATAATTAAGCCATCCCAAAACTTAAATTGCGCAATGCGGGGAATATTTTCACGCTCTTCTTGCCAAATCATCCAGAATAAAACCACTGCCCAGATTGTACTAAATACAGAAAAATAGGCAGTAAGCGCTACGGTATAAAAGGGAAATGGCCCAGAAATACCCGTCTTAATATTTAGTTCTTGTGTGATGAAGTGCCATACCGCATGTTGCCAGTGCATTTCAGGCTGTGGAGCCAAAAACATCATAAGCAAAGCTGGAAGGAACATAACTGTCAGTAAAACAATTGAGATCTGTCTAATTTGAAACGCCATTTCTAATATGTATAGACTTAATTATCATCAGTATATAAAAAAGCCACCCGAAGGTGGCTTTTTATTCATTTAAAGGGCTAATTACAGACCGTTAAACTCATCGCTAAATGCTTGGCTTAATGCTTGATCCACATCAGAGAAGTCATTTACAAGCTCATGCTCTGCAGCTTCAGCTTCTTGACGACGACGCTCTAAGTGATACGCAAGACCAGTACCTGCAGGAATCAAACGACCTACAACTACGTTCTCTTTCAAGCCACGTAAATCATCTTCTTTACCTGTTACAGCCGCTTCAGTTAACACACGAGTGGTTTCCTGGAACGATGCAGCAGAGATGAACGAGTCAGTAGAAAGCGACGCTTTGGTAATACCCATCAATTGACGTTCAAACTTCGCAGGGAACTTGTTTTGCGCAAGAACAGCTTGGTTCTCTTGCATCACGCGGATGTAATCCACTTGCTCGCCTTTGATGAAGCTTGTATCACCGCCATCAGTGATATCAACTTTACGCAACATTTGACGTACGATCACTTCAATGTGCTTGTCGTTGATTTTTACACCTTGCAGACGGTATACGTCTTGAACTTCGTTCACGATGTAGTTGGTCAGCGCAACTTCGCCTTTCAAGCGTAAGATGTCATGTGGGTTCTGTGGACCGTCAGAAACAGTCTCACCACGGTTCACATGTTCGCCTTCGAACACGTTCATGGTACGCCATTTTGGAATCAGTTCTTCGTAAATCTCAGAACCATCATCTGGAGTAATCACTAAACGGTTCTTACCTTTAGTCTCTTTACCAAAGCTTACAACACCTGAAATTTCAGCAAGAATCGCATGCTCTTTCGGTTTACGTGCTTCGAACAAGTCAGCTACACGCGGTAGACCACCGGTAATGTCACGCGTACGTGAAGTTTCTTGAGGTACACGACCAATAACGTCACCCACACCAATTGTTTCGCCATCACGGACAGAAAGAATCGTGTTTTGTGGTAGGAAGTAGAACTGCTCACCACCATCCGTCGTATCAAGAACAACCGCAGGACGTAAATCTTTACCAGACGCAGGACGTGCAGTCACAGGTAAGATTTCAATCGTCGTCATACCTGTTGCATCATCAGTTTTAGAGGTAACAGTTACGCCATCAGCAATTTGGCTGAAACGTACTTTACCTGCAACTTCTGTTACAAGTGGGTGTGTGTGCGGATCCCAAGTCGCCACAATACCGCCAGCTTCTACAGCTTCGCCATCTTTCAACAAGATAGACGCACCGTATGGCAGTTTATAACGCTCACGCTCACGACCTAAATCATCCGCAATACCGATTTCGCCTGAACGAGAAGTCGATACCAAGTGACCTTTGGCATGTTGTACTGTTTTCACATTGTGGAAACGTACAGTACCTTTGTTACGTACTTGTACGCTGTTTGCAGCAGACGTTCGGCTTGCAGCACCACCTACGTGGAAGGTACGCATTGTTAACTGTGTACCCGGCTCACCAATCGATTGTGCAGCCATAACACCCACAGACTCACCAGGGTTCACCTGATGACCACGTGCAAGGTCACGACCATAACATTTCGCACATACGCCGAATGTAGATTCACACGCAACCACTGAACGTACTTTAACTTCATCGACACCTTGCTCTTCTAGGAAGTTTGCAAGTTTCTCATCAATCAAAGTGTTACGTGGCAGGATAACGTCGTCAGAACCTGCTTTCTTCACATCTTCAGCAACAACACGGCCCAGTACTCGAGTACCTAAGTTCTCGATCACGTCACCGCCTTGAATGAACGGAGTCATTACAAGACCGCCCAAAGTACCACAGTCAGGCTCAGTAATAACCAAGTCTTGCGCTACGTCTACAAGACGACGTGTCAAGTAACCAGAGTTTGCTGTTTTCAGTGCTGTATCGGCCAAACCTTTACGTGCACCGTGTGTTGAAATGAAGTACTGAAGTACTGTCAAACCTTCACGGAAGTTCGCTTTAATTGGAGTTTCAATGATCGAACCATCTGGTTTCGCCATCAAACCACGCATACCCGCTAACTGACGAATCTGAGCTGCCGAACCACGGGCACCTGAGTCAGACATCATATAGATCGAGTTGAATGATTTTTGCTTCTCATCTTCACCCTGTTTGTTTTTAACAGTGGTAAAAGACAAGTTGTCCATCATCGCTTTCGCTACTTGGTCGTTGGTACGTGCCCAAATATCGACAACTTTGTTATAACGTTCGCCCGCAGTTACGAAACCTTGTTCGAACTGTTGCTCAATTTCACGAACTTCAACTTCTGCTTTTTCAATAATTGAGTACTTCGCAGGTGGAATCACCATGTCTTCCATACCTACCGATACGCCTGAACGTGTCGCTTGACGGAAACCTAAGTACATCAATTGGTCAGCAAAGATCACTGTATCTTTAAGACCTAATTTACGGTAGCAAGAGTTAATCAATTTAGAGATGTTTTTCTTGGTCATCTCAACGTTGATTTGTTGGAAATCCATACCTTCTGGCACAACTTCCCAAAGTAAGCAGCGACCTGGTGTTGTATCCACAACAATGGTTTGCTGTTCACGGTTACCATTTTCATCAATCACAGTCTGGTGTACACGTGCTTTTACGCGAGCGTGTAAATTTACCTGACCTGTTGCAAGTGCACGGTTAACTTCGTGAGTATCTGCAAACACCATGCCTTCACCTTTGGCATTGATCGCATCACGAGTGATGTAATACAAGCCTAAGACAACGTCCTGAGACGGTACGATGATTGGCTCACCGTTCGCTGGAGACAAGATGTTGTTGGTCGACATCATTAACGCACGCGCTTCTAACTGCGCTTCAAGTGTTAATGGTACGTGTACCGCCATTTGGTCACCGTCGAAGTCGGCGTTAAACGCAGCACAAACGAGTGGGTGAAGACGGATCGCTTTACCTTCAATCAGGATCGGTTCAAATGCTTGAAGACCCAAACGGTGAAGTGTAGGCGCACGGTTCAACATCACTGGGTGTTGACGAATCACGTGAGCAAGAACGTCCCAAACTTCTGGAGTTTCGCGCTCAACCATTTTCTTCGCAGCTTTAATGGTTGTTGCTTGGCCAGATGCTTGTAGTTTCGCGAAAATGAATGGCTTGAATAATTCAAGTGCCATTTTCTTCGGAAGACCACATTGGTGCAGACGTAAAGTAGGACCTACAGTAATTACCGAACGACCCGAATAGTCAACACGCTTACCAAGTAAGTTTTGACGGAAACGACCTTGTTTACCTTTGATCATGTCAGCCAAAGATTTAAGAGGACGCTTGTTCGAACCCGTGATTGCACGACCACGACGACCGTTGTCTAACAATGCATCTACAGACTCTTGTAACATACGTTTTTCATTACGTACGATAATGTCTGGCGCTGCAAGGTCAAGAAGACGCTTCAAACGGTTGTTACGGTTGATCACACGACGGTAAAGGTCGTTCAAATCAGAAGTCGCGAAACGACCACCTTCAAGTGGTACTAACGGACGAAGATCTGGTGGAAGTACTGGAAGTACATTCATCACCATCCATTCTGGCTTGTTGTTTGACTCTTTAAACGCTTCCATCAACTTCAAACGCTTAGACGCTTTTTTAAGCTTAGTCTCAGACGTTGTGTTTGGAATTTCTTCACGTAAACGTGAAATTTCGTTTTCAAGATCGATGTCTTTTAACAAGTCTTGAACAGCTTCTGCACCCATTTTCGCAGTGAATTCATCACCGTGTTCTTCTAAAGCGTTGAAGTATTCTTCATCGTTTAAAAGTTGGTATTTCTCAAATGGAGTCATACCTGGGTCAGTTACTACGTAAGATTCGAAATACAATACACGTTCGATATCACGTAAAGTCATGTCTAATAATAGACCGATACGGCTCGGAAGTGATTTTAAGAACCAAATATGTGCAACTGGAGAAGCCAGCTCGATGTGACCCATACGCTCACGACGAACTTTCGCAGTTGTTACTTCAACGCCACATTTTTCACAAATGACGCCTTTGTATTTCATACGCTTGTATTTACCACACAAGCATTCGTAATCTTTGACTGGACCAAAAATTTTGGCACAGAATAAACCATCACGTTCTGGTTTGAACGTACGATAGTTAATGGTTTCAGGCTTTTTAACTTCACCATGAGACCATGACTTAATCATTTCTGGTGACGCAAGACCAATACGGATGCGATCAAACTCAACTGGAGCATGACCGTCTGAATCCGTCTTTTTGCGCATGATATCGAGCAAGTCTTTCAATTTTTTTCTCCGTGTGTTGTGGAGACTTTCACTACACAACTGGGTCACAAATATTGTTTTTACTGAAATTTGGGAATATCTAATCCCCCTAAATCCCCCTTTGTAAAGGGGGATTTGCTCCCCTCTTTAATAAAGAGGGGCTGGGGGAGATTTCTTAGTCACCATTTTTCAGTTCAATGTTGATACCTAAAGAACGGATCTCTTTGGTCAATACGTTGAACGATTCAGGCATACCTGGGTCCATATAATGGTTACCATCTACAATGTTCTTATAGATACGGGTACGACCTTCAACGTCATCCGACTTAACAGTAAGCATTTCTTGAAGCGTGTAAGCTGCGCCATATGCTTCAAGCGCCCAGACTTCCATCTCACCGAAACGCTGACCACCGAATTGTGCTTTACCACCAAGCGGCTGTTGAGTTACTAATGAGTAAGAACCAGTAGAACGCGCGTGCATCTTGTCGTCTACCAAGTGGTTCAGTTTCAACATGTACATGTAACCTACAGTTACAGGACGGTCAAACTGTTCACCTGTACGACCATCATACAATACTGTTTGACCAGTACGTGAAATGTTCGCAAGCTCTAACAAGTCTTTAATTTGAGATTCTTCAGCACCATCGAATACTGGCGTTGCAAGTGGAACACCCGCACGTAAGTTACCCGAAAGCACCAAAATTTCATCATCAGTTAAGCTATCAAGATCTTCTTGCTCGCCACCAACTTTGTTATAAATCTTGTCTAAGAATCCACGAAGCTCAAGTACAGTACGTTGCGCTTTTAACATCTTGTCGATTTCTTCGCCAAGACCTTTCGCTGCCATACCTAAGTGAGTCTCTAGAATCTGACCCACGTTCATACGTGACGGTACACCCAGTGGGTTCAATACGATGTCGACTGGAACACCATTGGCATCGTGCGGCATGTCTTCAACAGGTAAGATGTTAGAAACAACACCCTTGTTACCGTGACGACCCGCCATCTTATCACCCGGTTGGATGCGACGTTTAACAGCCAAGTAAACCTTAACAACTTTCAATACACCTGTTGTTAATTCATCACCTGTAGAAAGTTTGCGTTTTTTCTCTGCAAATTTCTCATCAATTTCGAAGCTCTTCTCTTTCAAGAACACTTGAATTTGAGTTAAACGCTCTGCAATAGCTTCATCAGTCGGTTGGATTTCAAGTAAATCAACCAACTCTAAACCAGACAATACGTCTGCAGAAAGCTTATCGCCACGCTTGGTTGTACCACCACCGTTAGACTCTTGACCTGTCAACAAACGAACAATACGTTCACGTGCTGCTTCTTCGAAGATTTTGTATTCTTCTTTCAAGTCTTTACGATATGAATCAAGCTGAGCTTTTTCAATTGCTTGCGCACGTTCGTCTTTTTCAAGACCATCGCGTGTAAACACTTGAACGTCAATCACTGTACCTTTGGTACCTGATGGAACACGTAAAGATGAGTCTTTTACGTCAGCTGCTTTTTCACCGAAGATTGCACGAAGCAATTTTTCTTCTGGTGTTAACTGCGTTTCACCTTTAGGCGTTACTTTACCTACAAGGATATCGCCAGCAGTCACTTCAGCACCGATATATACGATACCTGATTCATCAAGCTTAGACAGTGCAGCTTCACCCACATTCGGGATATCCGCTGTGATCTCTTCCGCACCCAATTTCGTATCACGTGCAACACATGATAATTCTTGAATGTGAATCGAGGTTAAACGGTCTTCTTGAAGTACGCGCTCTGAAAGTAAGATCGAGTCTTCATAGTTGTAACCATTCCACGTCATGAACGCAACGCGCATGTTTTGACCGAGTGCAAGCTCACCGCCATCTGTTGATGGACCGTCAGCCAATACATCGCCACGACCGACTTTATCACCAAGTTTCACAAGAACTTTTTGGTTAATACAAGTGTTTTGGTTCGAACGTGTATATTTGATCAGGTTATAGATATCTACACCTGCCTCGCCTGCAACCATTTCGTCTTCGTTGACACGAATCACGACACGTGAAGCATCGACGAATTCGATACGACCACCACGACCCGCAATCACACACACACCAGAGTCATGCGCTACATTTGCTTCCATGCCTGTACCTACAAGCGGTTTGTCAGCAATCAATGTAGGCACAGCTTGACGCTGCATGTTTGAACCCATCAATGCACGGTTGGCGTCATCGTGTTCAAGGAATGGAATGAGTGATGCAGCAACAGAAACAACCTGCTGTGCAGAAACGTCCATATGCGTCACTTTTTCAGGCGGCATACGTACGAAATCACCTTGGTGACGTACAGAAACAAATTCTTCTGTTAAGTTACCGTCTTTATCTACGCCAGAATCGGCCTGTGCAATCACAGTACCTACTTCTTCAATTGCAGATAAATACTCAACTTCATCCGTTACACGACCATCAACCACTTTACGGTATGGTGTTTCTAAGAAACCGAAATTGTTACATTTCGCATAAACAGAAAGCGAGTTGATCAAACCAATGTTTGGACCTTCCGGCGTTTCAATTGGACATACACGACCGTAGTGAGTTTGGTGTACGTCACGTACCTCAAAGCCCGCACGTTCACGTGTCAAACCACCGGGACCAAGCGCCGATACACGACGTTTGTGCGTAATCTCAGACAATGGGTTGTTTTGGTCCATGAACTGAGATAACTGGCTTGAACCAAAGAATTCTTTGATTGCAGCAGCCACTGGTTTCGCATTGATCAAATCTTGCGGAGACAAGTTATCTGTTTCAGCTTGGCTTAAACGTTCTTTAACAGCACGTTCTACACGAACTAGACCAACACGGAATTGGTTTTCAGTCATTTCACCTACTGAACGCACACGACGGTTACCCAAGTGGTCGATATCGTCGACTTCACCTTTACCGTTACGGATTTCAACCAATGTTTTTAATACATCAGTGATATCTTCGTTCGACAAAATACCTTCAACTTCACGAGACTTCTGATCCGTACCCACTTCGTAAGGACGACCCAAACGACGGTTGAACTTCATACGACCCACTGGAGAGAGGTCATAACGTTCTGAAGAGAAGAACAAGTTATTGAATAAGTTTTCAGCCGCTTCTTTCGTTGGTGGCTCGCCTGGACGCATTACTTTGTAGATTTCTACCAATGCTTCTTCACGACCTGTCGTGGTGTCTGCACGTAAAGTATCTGCAACGAATGAACCACGGTCGATGTCATTGGTGAATAGAATGTTAAATTGTTTAACACCACCTTCAGCCAATTTCACCATCACTTCATGGCTTAACAAGGTATTTGCTGCAATCACATCACCATCTTTAAGTGGGATGTCTTCTGCAGTAATACGCTCGTATAAGTACTCATCAGGCACAGAAAGCTTTTCTAGGCCAGCAGCTTCCATTTGACGCACATGACGCGCGTTGATACGCTTGCCTTGCTCAACAATGGTTTTGCCATCATTGTCTACGATGTCAAATTGTGCCATTTCGCCACGCAAGCGTTCTGGAACAAGGTCAATCTGGTAGCTACCCATGTCTAGGTATACAGGCACTTTTTCATAGAACAAGTCTAAGATTTGCGCATTGTTATAACCCAAAGCACGAAGAACCACAGTCGCGAGTAATTTACGACGACGGTCAATACGCACAAATACAAGGTCTTTTGCGTCAAATTCGAAGTCTAACCATGAACCACGGTAAGGAATAATACGCGCAGAATAAAGCACTTTACCACTAGAGTGGGTTTTGCCTTTATCGTGGTCAAAGAACACGCCTGGTGAACGGTGTAATTGAGATACGATTACACGCTCAGTACCATTAATAACGAATGTACCGTTATCGGTCATGAGTGGCATTTCACCCATGTACACTTCTTGCTCGCGCACGTCTTTAATTGATTTAGTTTCGCGATCTTTTAAGATCAAACGAATTTTTACGCGCATTGGTGCTGCATAAGTTGAGCCACGAAGAATACATTCGCGTACATCAAACTCAGGCTTACCAAGACTATACTCAACAAATTCTAAAGCAGCATTGCCAGAATAACTTTCTATAGGAAAAACTGAACGAAACGCGGCTTGCAGACCGATATCTTCGCGGTTTTTTGGTGATTTGCCATCTTGTAAAAATGTTCTGTACGAGTCGACTTGAATCGCGAGCAAGTACGGAGCATCCATAACACTAGGCAATTTACCAAAATTCTTACGGATCCGTTTCTTTTCGGTATATGAGTATGCCATCTGGAGTCCTCGGAAAGTAAACCGAGCCCGCCTGCAGAACGGGCTCAGAAGGAATTACGCAGGCCGATATGGCCACCACTTTTTACAAATGCTGCAATTTTCAGTGGTATTGAAACGCTTACCAATATTTTTAAATTTGAAAAATATTGGTAAGCGTTTGATTCTTTTCTTTATTTTAATTTGATGGATTTTCCACCAAGCAAACAAAAATCGAGCCGATTATTGTAACGCAAAAAGGCTGATGACCCAAGAGCCATCAGCCAATTTTTGGGGTGAAATTAATATTCCCCCCCTGGTAACATTACTTAATAGTAATAGTAGCACCAGTTTCTTCAAGTTTTTTCTTAAGTTCTTCAGCTTCTTCTTTAGAAACTGCTTCTTTAAGAACTGAAGGAGCGCCTTCAACCATGTCTTTAGCTTCTTTCAAGCCAAGACCAGTGATTTCACGAACTGCTTTAATCACAGCTACTTTGTTCGCGCCGAAAGAAGTCAACTCAACGTTGAATTCTGATTGCTCTTCAGCAGCAGCAGCAGCAGGACCTGCAGCTACAGCTACAGCAGCAGCAGATACGTTGAATTTTTCTTCGAAAGCAGAAATAAGTTCAACAAGTTCAAGAACAGTTTTTTCAGCAACTGCGTTTAAGATTTCTTCGTTTGTTAAAGCCATGAGAGTAACTCCAAATGGGTATTGAATGATGTGTGTTTAAGTTTGAGCTTATGCAGCTTCTGACTCGTTTTTCTCTTGAAGCGCTGTAAGTAAGCGACCCAATTTCGAAATAGGAGCTTGAAGAACGCTTGCAAGCATAGTAAGCGCTTTCTCTTGGTTTGGAAGATTCGCGATAACGCTAACTTCTTCGCCTTGATAAAGTTTGCCTTCAAATGCAGCAGCTTTAAGTTCAAATGCTTTGTTAGTTTTCGCAAATTCTTCGAATAAGCGTGCCGCAGCACCCATATCATCTGCAGAAGTTGAGAAAGCTAAAATTGTTGGGCCAACAAGGTTGTCGTTCAAGATATTGAATGGAGTATCTTGAAGAGCGCGTTTAGCCAAAGTATTACGTACAACACGTGTAGCAACACCTAACTTACGAGCTTCAACACGAAGAGCAGTTAATTGCTCAACAGTTAAACCTTGGTAGTCAGCAACAACAGCAGCAAACGCAGTAGAAGCAACTTCAGTTACTTCAGCAACGATCTGTTTTTTGCCTTCGATAAGAAGAGCCATTGTAAAACCTCCTAACGGTGATTTATGTACTTACGCGAAGTACACTCCCAATTCGCAAGTTCATCACTGAACTTACACGCGGAGGATGAACAAATCACACCACCGCGTCTACTCAGGCTGGGAAATTAAGAAAGTAATCGAAATTACTCTCGCCTGAGGTCTTTGACGCTGATAAATCTACATTTACCAATTCAAAGTTTGCCTAAGTTTGCAAAATACGACAGAGCGTTTCTTGCGTAAAAATCAAAGCAGCGCTTTGATTTTTACTCAGGGCTTTAAAATTCTGTCTAAGTAAAACTTAGTTAGAAACGTTGCTTACATCAACAACAAGACCAGGACCCATAGTTGAGCTCAAAGTGATCTTTTTGATGTATACACCTTTAGATGTCGCAGGCTTTAACTTTTTCAAGTCTGCAATCAAAGTTTCAACGTTTTGACGAACAGCTTCAGCAGAGAAATCTACTTGACCGATCGCAGCGTGGATAATACCCGCTTTGTCTACACGGTAACGTGCTTGACCAGCTTTTGCATTTTTAACTGCACCAGCTACGTCAGGAGTTACAGTACCCACTTTAGGGTTTGGCATTAAGCCACGTGGACCAAGAATCGTACCCAACTTACCAACAACGCGCATTGCATCAGGAGCAGCAATCACTACGTCAAAGTCAAGGTTACCCGCTTGGATGCTTTCAGCAAGGTCATCAAAACCAACGATGTCCGCGCCTTCAGCTTTAGCAGCTTCAGCAGCAGCGCCTTGAGCAAACACAGCTACACGTACAGTTTTACCAGTACCTGCAGGAAGTGTAGTCGCGCCACGAACAACTTGGTCAGATTTACGAGGGTCAACACCTAGGTTTACCGCAACATCCAAAGATTCTTTGAATTTCGCAGCAGGAAGACCAGCAAGAACAGCTACTGCTTCTTCTAAAGTGTAAACTTTGTTTGCTTCAATAGCAGCAGCAATGGCTTTTTGACGTTTAGTTAACTTTGCCATGTCTTATAGCTCCACTTCCAAGCCCATAGAACGTGCAGAACCAGCGATGGTACGAACACGTGCGTCTAAATCAGCACCAGTTAAATCTGGTTCTTTAGTAGTCGCGATTTCTTCCAATTGAGCACGAGTCAACTTACCAACTTTAGTTTTGTTAGGTACAGCAGAACCCTTTTGGATACCAGCAGCTTTCTTAAGAAGAATAGATGCAGGAGGAGTTTTCATGATGAATGTGAACGACTTGTCGTTGTACACAGTGATCACGACTGGAATTGGTAAACCAACTTCAAGTTTTTGTGTCGCAGCATTGAATTCTTTACAGAATGCCATGATGTTAACACCACGTTGACCCAATGCAGGACCAATCGGTGGAGATGGATTCGCTTTACCAGCTGGAACTTGCAGCTTGATATAGCCGTCAATCTTCTTAGCCATTTCAAATTACCTCTGGGTACAAACGCCGATGAAGGCTCCCCAATTTCTAAGTAACGATACCGTTACAACAACAATGCCTGACTTATAAATAAGCCAGGCGTTTTTCAACCACTTCGAATTAAACTGATTTTTCGACTTGGCGAAATTCCAGCTCAACCTGAGTTGGTCGATTAAATACATTAATGGTCAACGTTAAACGTGACTTTTCGTATAGAACTTCTTCCACCACACCTTTAAAGTCTGTGAATGGACCGTCAATTACGAGTAATTCTTCGCCTGGTTCAAACATCGTCTTCGGACGTGGTGCTTCACCAGTATTGCGTACACGAGCAAGAATCGCATCTGCTTCACGTTGGGTAATTGGCGCCGGTTTCTCAGCCGTACCACCAATAAAACCTAAAACTTTTGGACATTCTTTAACAATGTGCCAAGTTTCATCATTCATTTCCATTTCGACCAATACATAGCCTGGAAAGAACTTACGTTCAGATTTACGTTTCTTACCATCCTTCATTTCTACCACTTCTTCGGTAGGAACAAGGACTTCACCAAAGCTATCGGCTACAGCGCTACGCTGGATTCGATCATTAAGTGAACGCATCACTTGTTTTTCATAACCTGAATAGGCATGAATAATGTACCAACGTTTCATAGCTCTCTTACCCGATAATAAACTTCATTAACCAGCCCAAAATGTAGTCAAAACACCATAATAAAATGGATGCAACAACTACAACCGCAAGCACCTGCCAAGATGTGGTCATGGTCTCTTGCTTCGTTGGCCAAGTCACTCGACGCAGCTCAATTCGTGAGTCTTTCAACAAACGAGCAAAGCCTTTGCCTTGATGGGTGGCGTATAATAAACCGAATGCCACGATGATACAAGCCAAAATTACCCCAACGCGCACCCAGATATCGTTGGCTGGTGCCCAATACGCTGGTAGGTGTTGATTCACCATGGTCGCACCAATTAATAAAATCAATGCGATAATCCATAAGACGACGTCTAGGGGAGAACCAGATTTAACTACTTCAGCAGAATTATTTCTTTGAGGGATTGCCGCGTCGCTTTGTGCGTCGCGTAATTTTTCATTCGACATTTTTGTACTCGTCGTAGGTTTCGCGACTTATTATATGACCAGTTTTGCCGACATCAAGCGTCTTTTATAAAAAAGTTGGCAGGCCAGGAGGGACTCGAACCCCCAACATTCGGTTTTGGAGACCGACGCTCTACCAATTGAACTACTGACCTGCAAAACAAATTGGAGCCGAAACCCCAATTTGTAATTTTATTTTATAATTATGCAGTTACTTTAGCAACTACACCAGCACCAACTGTACGGCCACCTTCACGGATCGCAAAACGTAGACCTGGGTCCATTGCGATTGGGTGGATTA
>OEQN01000101.1_pt1 | contig 23943 bp, 24 predicted proteins | sample 1539781 | NCBI WGS metagenome assembly OEQN01 (sample SAMEA3891236, study PRJEB23780) | metagenome | biome: terrestrial biome; feature: animal house; material: water of meat washing | place: Italy | collected 2015-05-12 | reverse complement strand
GCCGAGCGCAGCGACATCGAAGAGCCGGTTCACCCGGTGGCGCTGGCCTCGGCCTTTCCCCTGCGGGTGCTGGGGCTGGGCTACCGGCTGGAGCAGCGCACCCTGTTGCAGGGGGTGGATGTCACCCTGCAGGCTGGCGCCATGCTGGGGATAGTGGGACGCACCGGGGCAGGCAAGAGCTCCCTGCTCAAGCTGTTGATGCGCCTTGCCAATCCGACTCACGGTTCGATAGCCATGGGGGGCGTACCGATTGACCAGTTGCCGCTCGCCACACTGCGCAGCCAGTTTGCCTATGTGCCGCAGGAGCCATTCCTGTTTTCCACCACTATCGCCGCCAATATCGCCCTGGGCAAACCCGATGCGAGCCGCGAGGAGGTCGAACGGGTGGCGCGCATTGCCTGTGTCCACGATGATATTGTGCGTTTCCCCAAGGGCTATGAGACCGAGGTGGGGGAGAAAGGGGTGACCCTCTCCGGCGGCCAGAAACAGCGGCTGGCCATTGCCCGCGCCCTGCTGCTGGATGCGCCCATTCTGGTGCTCGATGATGCGCTCTCGGCGGTGGATGCCCACACCGAGCAGCAAATTCTGCATGCCCTCAAAGCCCATCGTCGCACCCTGATCCTGGTCAGCCATCGCATGACGGCGGTGGAGCAGGCCGACGAGATCCTGGTGCTGGAGCAGGGGGCCGTCAGCGAGCGGGGTCATCACGGTGCCCTGATGGCGCACAATGGCTGGTATGCAGATATGGTGCGTTACCAGCGTCTCGAAGAAGCGGTGGAGGAGAGCCTGTGAATCCGACCATTAAACGACTGCTCGCCTACTGCGCCCAGTATCCTCGCTGGCTTATTCAGGCGGGGATCTGTTTGCTGCTTGCCACCGGCGCCGAAGTGGCCGGGCCGCTGCTGATCAAGCTCTTTATCGATGACTATCTGGCGCCTCGCAATATCGTGCTGCCCACCATAGCCCTGATTGCAGCGGGCTATCTGGGCTTGCAGGTGCTCTCGGCGGCGGGCTTCTATTTGCAATCCCTGCGCTTTAACCGTATCGCCCAGGCGGTGGTGCAAACCTTGCGCGAGCAGGTGTTTGCCACCGCCATCCGCTTGCCGGCCCGCTACTTTGACAAGCATCGCTCCGGCTCGCTGATTTCCCGCATCACCAACGACACCGAGGCGATCATGAACCTCTATGTGCAGGTGATCGGCTTGCTGGTGCAAAAAGTGGTGCTGTTGTGCGGCATCCTCATCTCCATGGCGCTGCTGGATCTGCGGCTGATGCTGGTCTGCTCCCTGTTGCTGCCCGCGGTGGGCGGGGTGATGTGGCTCTACCAGAAACTGAGCGTGCCGGTGGTGCGAGCGACCCGCAGTCTGCTCTCCGACATCAACAGCCGCCTCAACGAGTCGCTGCAGGGGATGCCGGTGATCCAGGCCATGGTGCAGGAGCGCCACTTTGCCAACGCCTTTGCCGAGGTGAACCAGCAGCACTGGTCGGCACGGATCAAGAGCCTCAAGATCAACGGCATTTTGCTGCGCCCGCTCATCGATCTCTTCTACATGATGGTGCTGATCGGCCTGTTGGCGCTGTTTGCCCATGAGGGGTTGAGCAGCGCGGGTGCCATTCAGGTGGGGGTGCTCTACGCCTTTATCAGCTATCTGGGGCGGATGATCGAGCCGCTCATCGAGATGACCAACCAGCTCAACCAGCTGCAGCAGGCGATGGTGGCGGGGGAGCGGGTCTTTGCCCTGCTCGATGAAACCCGCGAGAGCACCGAGGGCGAGCTGCGCCCGCTGGAAGGGCGGGTCAGTTTCGAGCGGGTGAGCTTCTCCTACGATGGCGAGCAGCAGGTGCTGCGGGAGGTCAGCTTTGCCGCAAAACCGGGCCAGATGCTGGCGCTGGTGGGCCATACCGGCAGCGGCAAGTCCACCATCATCAGCTTGCTGATGGGCTTCTATCCGCTGGATCAGGGGCAGATCCGCTTCGATGATCACGCACTGGATACCCTGTCGCTGGCGGCGGTGCGCCGCAGCATCGGGCTGGTGCAGCAAGATCCCTTTATCTTCGTCGGCACCCTGGCGGAGAACCTGCGTCTCGGCCGCGCCGGAATAGACGAAGCGCGGCTCTGGCAGGCGCTGAGCGAGGTGCAGCTGGCCGAGTTTGTGCGCAGCTTGCCACAGGGGATCAACACCCTGATGGAGGAGGGGGGCAAGAACCTCTCCGCCGGTCAGCGGCAACTGCTCTCCTTTGCCCGCGCGCTGGTGGGGGATCCGCGTATCCTCATTCTGGATGAAGCGACGGCCAGCGTGGACTCCCAGACCGAGTTGGCGCTGTCGCAGGCGATCTCTGCTGCCCGTCGTGGCCGCACCACCATCGCCATCGCCCACCGCCTCTCGACCATCGTCGATGCGGACGAGATCCTGCTGCTCTCCCGCGGTCAGGTGAATGAGCGGGGTACCCATGGTGAGTTGATGGCCCTCGGCGGTCACTATGCCCAGCTGTTCGAGATGCAGAGTCAGGGGGCCTGGCTCGAAGAGAAGCGCGCCTGAGCGGCACATTTGCTGTAACAGCGACATGAGCGAAAAGAGGGAACCGGTGCGGTTCCCTCTGTTTTTTTGGGTTGGGCAAAAGGTCGTAACCGTGATCCCTGTGCTTGTCGAATGGCGCAGATGCAGGCAACATGTTGTTTACATTAACTCATCGGATCAGTTCGCATATGGATTTGCAACGCTTCAAAGCCAATCTGGCGCTTCGGCTGTTTGCCTGGCGCTACATTCCCGTCATCGGGTTTTGTGCCCCGATCATCGAAGAGATGAACGCCAAGGCGCTGCGCATTCGCATTCCCCTTGGCTGGCGTACCCGCAACCATCTGGGCAGCATGTATTTTGGCGCGCTGGCGACCGGCGCCGATCTGGTGGGCGGTCTGCTGGTGATGGAGAAGGGGCGGCAGCGGCGCAAGAAGGTGCACTTCGCCTTCAAGGATGTGCAGGGGGAGTTTTTGAAACGACCGGAGGGGGATGTGCAGTTCGACTGCGCAGCGGGGGAGGAGATTGACGCCATGATCGACGAATCGCTGGCAAGCGGTCAGCGCATCAATCGCCCCATCCAGGTGGTGGCCACCTGTCCGTCATTGAACGGGGATGAGGCGATGGCGCGTTTTGTGCTGACCCTGTCGATCAAGGCCAGCTAGCGGGTTGCCGGAGAGTGGCTCCCCGAAACGGGTTTAGCCAATCTCCGGGCTGACGCCCTCTTTCACCACGACCTTCATGCCGTTGAAGTTGACCACCTGTTCGGCCACGATCTTGCAGCGCTTGCGGGTCTCCACCTGACCGTCCACCTCGACCAGCCCTTCGGCAACGAGGGCTTTGGCGGCGCCGCCACAATCGGCCCACCCCTGATGTTTGATAAGGTCACACAAGGCAACGAAGGGGTGACCTTCGAGCAGAAACGTCTCCATGGGAAATCCTCTAGATGGATGAATGCCGGATACAGCAGGGCGACTATTTTAGGCAGTTCGCTCAGGCAAAGAAAGGAAGAGGGGCCACTCGCTGCGAAAAAGTGGCCGATTGTCCTTAAGGTGGCGCTTTCGCAAGACCTGATGGAGAGGTGAGAGGGCCAACCGTGACGTATCGTGACGCACCTCGTCCCTGCTGGTGTGCCCACACTCTCCCCTGACTGTTAGGATCGGGCCACTCTCAATGGCCCAAGGAACTTTCCATGACACTCTCCCGCCTGCTGCTGGCATGCAGCGCCCTTACTCTGTGCGGTGTCGCGCAGGCCAGTACTCCGGTGCAGGTCTCGCTGCCCGGGGTCAATTTGCCCGCGTCCCATCAGGTGGAAGGGGCGCGCGCCTCGCTGCTCTACGGTCGGACCGGTCAGGTGAAGGGCATTGATCTGCCGATCTTCGCCCTCTCCGATGTGGATCAGTTCAGCGGCCTGCAGCTCGGGATCTTCCTCGGTGCTGGTCGGGTGCGCCACCAGTTTGGCGGGGTCGCCATCAACGCCATCAACTGGCACGAAGGGCAGGATACCGGCGTCAATCTGGGGCTGGTCAACCTGACCAACAATGTGCAGGGGCTTAACTGGGGGGCGGTCAATATCGCCAAGGGCAATGCGCTGGCCAACGTCGGCTTCGTCAACTATGCCGAGCGTACCACCTTCCAGATTGGCTTTATCAATGCGACCAAGCACCTCGATGGCTTGCAGATCGGGCTGGCCAACTATGCCGCCAACGGCGTGTTCCCCATTCTGCCACTGGTGAACTTCCAGAAATCGTTCTGACCAAGGCAGTTCGCTTTGCGTTAAGGGCCTCTGCTGATTACCCTGTGCCTCTTGCAACTTGTGACAGGCGAACAGAGGTAATTGATGACGGCAGGGCAAATGAGTGCAATCGGGATCGGCTGGGATGTGCGTGGCTGGCAGGGCAGTGCCCAGGCGGTGGCCGTGGTGGGCTGGCAGGCCGGTTCCAACCGCCTGCACTGGCTCGGGGTGTCGCCGCTGTTTCGCCTGAGCTCGCGGGTGGCGCCGGATCTGGCCGCTCTGCTGCGTCCGGCCCTGCAAAACGAGCTGACCCTGATGCAGGTAGAAGCCTGCCCGCAACTGGCGCTCGGTATCGATGCGCCGCTCGCCTTTCCCCGCGCCTTGCGGGATCTGCTCAACGGCCAGCCACACAGCTGCGCCGTGCCCGAGCGGGAGATAGACAACCCCTACGCCTATCGCGACTGCGAGCGCTGGTTGTATCAGCAGTACGGCAAGAAGCCGCTGTCGGCCACCTTCGATCGGCTCGGTAACAATGCCACCCTGGCGCTCTCCATGCTGCCGCGGCTCTCGGATCTGCAACTGGTGCCGACCGTTGCCCCGAAGGCCAGTCGTGCCGTGCTGGAGGTCTATCCGGCATTGGCCAAAGTGGGCGGCAAGGCCTCCCCGGCACGGCCCGAGCTGGCGGCCTTGCTGCCTGCGGACGTGCTGGTCGGCACCGATCGCTACGATGCGGCGCTCTGCGCCCTGATGGCGCTGCAATATGCCGCTGGTGGCAAGGTGACGGTATTGCCTGAGCTGATTTCGCCACCCAGTGACATGCCGTGTGATGAGGGATGGGTCTATCACTTTGCCCGTCATGGCGTTGAGCACAACGGCATGTGATGGACGGTGACGCGGCGCATCATGGCGCCGCTCATCCTGTCGACGCGGGCCAAATGGCGCAAAAAACCTGTCTTTAGTCAGGAAATTGCCTGTTCATCCCGCGCCAAGGTGGCGCATCGTTATCTTCATCCGATATATTGCCCACCTTGCTGATCCTTTGCTGTGGTATTCCCGATGAAATCCGTTCTCTCTATTCAGTCCCACGTGGTCTTTGGTTGTGCCGGCAACAGCGCGGCCGTCTTCCCCATGCGCCGCCTTGGTATGGATGTATGGCCCATCAACACGGTGCAGTTTTCCAACCACACCCAATATGCCCAGGGGTGGCAGGGGATGGCGATGCCGGCGGGTCATATCAGTGCGCTGGTGAAAGGATTGGGCAATATCGAGGTGTTGAGCCAGTGTGACGCCGTGCTGAGTGGCTACCTTGGCTCCGCCGAGCAGGGGGACGAGATCCTGACCGTGGTCAACGCCGTCAAGGCGGCCAACCCCGATGCCATCTACTTCTGCGACCCTGTGATGGGTCACCCGGAGAAGGGGTGTATCGTCGCTCCCGGCGTCACCCGTTTCCTGACCGAGCAGGCGCTGCCGGTGGCCGACATGATGGCCCCCAACCTGCTGGAGCTGGAGACCCTCTGCGATACCCATCTGGCTGATCTGGATCAGACCCGCGCGGCTGCCCATCAGCTGCTGGCCCGCGGCGTCAAGCTGGTGCTGGTCAAGCATCTCGGTCGTGCGGCGCAGGACTCCAGCCGCTTCGAGATGCTGCTGGCCACCCCGCAAGGGGATTACCTGATTGCCCGTCCGCTCTATGACTTTGCCCGCCAGCCGGTGGGGGTTGGCGATCTTATCAGCGCCCTGATGCTGGCCAATTTGCTGGCCGGTCACGATGCGGTCAGCGCGTTCGAGCGCACCAACGCCTCGGTGGATGCGGTGCTGCAGGAGACCTGGCGCCAGCAGGCTTACGAGCTGCAACTCATCGCCGCGCAAGATGCCTTCGCCCTGCCAGAGGTTGAAGTGCGAGCGGTGAAACTGCCCTGAGTCAACGCGGACTTTCGTCTATCCCGACAAGGGGGTGGGATGCAGATGAAAAAGGCTTGCCAATGGGCAAGCCTTTTTACTGTTTGCCTGTTTAGTGCGGCAAGCAATCAGATGCGGGGATGGCGGAGGCGATAACGCTCAGCCATGGCATTGGCCGCTACCATGGCGGCGTAGACATCCTGTTCACTCACTGTCATCGGCATGTTGCCCATGGTATCGAGGGGATCGCAGGCCAGCTGCGCCACCTTGCGCCACTCGCTTTCATCAAAGTGGGTGAGCCCCAGCTCTTGCAGCGTCATGGGCAGACCTGCACAGTCGATGATGCGAAACACCTCATCAAGTTCATGTTGCGGGGCGCGCTCAAGCACGAGTTGGGTCAGCAGGCCGAAGACTACCTTCTCGCCATGCTGGGCGCGATGGAGCTCCGGGATCAGTGACATGCCGTTGTTGACGGCATGAGCGGCGGCCAGTCCACCGGCTTCTGCGCCGACCCCGCTGAGGTAGATGGTGGCCTCGATAACCTGCTCCAGCGCCGGAGTCGAGACATGGTGGCGTATCGCATCCATGGCCAGCTCGATGTTCTCACCAAGCAGCTCGTAACAGAGCTTTGCCAGACCAAGGCCAGTGCGTGAAGGGCGCTTGCCGACCAGATTGAGCCCGTCCGCCCGATAGCAGGCGCGCGCCTCGAAATAGGTGGCCAGGGCATCGCCAACGCCTGCGGAAAAGAAGCGGGGAGGGGCGGCGGCAATGATGGCCGTGTCAGCCAGCACCACGTCCGGATTTTGCGGCAGGAACAGATAGCGCTCAAATTCCCCCGCCTGGTTGTAGATCACCGCCAGTGCCGTGCAGGGGGCATCTGTGGAGGCAATCGTCGGGAACAGCACAACCGGACGGCGCAGATAGAAGGCCACGGCCTTGGCGACATCCAGCGTCTTGCCGCCGCCGATCCCGACAATCACGTTCGCACCATATTGCTCTGCAAGGTGGGTCAGGCGGTGGATCTCCTGTTCGGTGCATTCATAGCGAAACTTGTCGACCACTCCCCTGAGGCCTGCCTGCAGGAGCCCCGCCAAAGCTTCTTCCCGTACCCGCTCCAGAATGAACTCATCGCTGATGAGCAACGCATAGTCACCAAAATCTTTAACGTGCTCATGGAGTTGCGGGAGAAGGTGTTGACCGATGATGAACTTTTTGGGGGAGGTAACTGTACGGGGCAAAGTGGGCATCCATTATTCCTCAAGGCAGTGAACAACATAGATTTGATTATCAAATGGGTCTCTTACGATACGCCTGATGAGGCAATAGATGAAGAAGAAAAGGGGGGCGTTTTAATCATTAATTAATCTTTCTGTTTATTTGGTTGTATTTTGGGGCGAGCAATTGGCGGTGTTGAGGCATACAGGCGCAATGGCTCTATCGTGGCAATCCGTCGCAAGCCATATTGCTGCAACAAACAGTCACGCTGGCAACAAGCAGGGCCGCTTGGTGCGGCCCTGCTGTATTTGGATAAGGGATAGGGGATGGTCAGAGCGGTTTGTAGAAGATGACGGTCGCAGCAAGGGAGCCATCGGCGTTGCGTGCAAAGCTCGGGATCTGGCCCGCCTCCAGATAGCCGAGTTGACGATAGAGGTGGGAGGCCACATCACCGGCGCGAGTATCCAGCACCAGCAGCGAACGGCCCGCGGCATGGGCGCCTTGTTCCATTGCCTGCATCAGCGCACGACCGACACCTTTACCTCTCGCCGTTTGCAGTACCATCAGTTTTTCCACTTCGGCCCGGTGGCGACCGTTGGCCTTGCCACAGAGCGCGAGCTGAACCGCTCCCACGAGCTGTTGTTGCTCAAGGGCAAGCCACAGCTTTCGGTGACCTGCCGCTAGATCCGCTTCAACTCCTTGCCAGTAGCGGGTAGATTCCTCCGTGGTCAGCGGCGGTAAAAAACCGACCGAGGCGCCGCTATCGACACAATCTTGCAGCAGGGTGATGAGCGCACTTTGGTAGGTTGCTGCGCTCTTAACTTCCACAATGTTCATCTGACATCCTTGTCGTTGCGCTGTTATGTGGCTGATTGCCACCGTTGGTTCATATGAGGTGGATACGTATGCTTGGCGCAAGCACGACTTGTCAGCGGATCAGCCCCTGCTCAACCAGCCAGGCAAACAGCAGACGGGAGACGGGGGAGAGCTCATCGAGGTGAGAGCTGTCGAGCCAGCGCAGCTCGGCAATTTCTGCCGAGGCGATCGGGGTGCCGCTCGCTTCGCCGGTGTAGCAGCGCAGTCGCACCTCGACTCCTGCCGGTTTGCCATCGGCCTGAGCGCGGAACTCGCAGGCAAAGCGCAGGGTATCGGGTTGCAGGGTGACAGCCAGCTCCTCCTCAATCTCGCGGATCAGCGCCGCCTCGTCGCTCTCGCCCGGTTCCCGCTTGCCGCCTGGGATGTAATAGATGTCCTTGCCGTGGGAGCGGGCGCAGAGCAGTTGCTGATCTTTAAAGGTGAGCCAGGCGAGTTTGTCGATCATTGAGTTGCATCCTCTGGTTGTGTGGTGTGTATTGCCTGCATGTGCAGGGTGCGGTAGGAGCGAGGCTCCTGCGCATCGGGAGAAAGTCCCAACTGATCTGCCAGCGCGAGCAGTTGCTGGCGAAACGCCGGGAGGCGTTCCTCGTCATCGGTCATGATGGCGAGCTCGGCGAAGTCGCCAATCCCGGCCAGATGATCCAGGGTGACGTGAAACGGGCCAATGAAGTAGATGCTGCGCCTTTTGGTGATCTCGAGTATCTGCCGGTAGTTCATGGTCAAGAGCATGCTGACGGCCTTGTCCGCATCATTGATAGTGACCGCCTCGCAGCGATCCGTCTCGGGCCCCTTGACGATCCAGAGCTGGATGCCGGAGGGCTGCATGGTGCGGATAGCCAGACTTTTGCCAGCCTGGGCAAGGGCATCATCCGGGGTGTCGAAGTAGCGATCCTGCTCCAGATTATCCTCCAGCATGATCTCCGGATTGAGGGCGAGCAGTGCCTTGAGGAAGGCGGGGCGATCCGTCAGCTGATATTTGAACTCGACTTCGAAGCGGCCCTGAAAGTGCGCCTGTGACATCAAGAAGATCCCTCTGTGAGCCTGTGTGGCAGGCAGCCTAACAAAGATGAAGTTGAGTCCCAAGGAGAAAGAGGGGAGATGCCGGAAACGCACTGTTTCCAGCGCGGTGACCGCGTAGCTGAATGAGTGCGCAATGGCTGGTTCACCACAGCCTTCTCGTCCCTAAAAAAGCGGACTGGCGCACATCACGACAGGGCCGGACTGGGCGAAGGCGGGGCCCTTGTGGTTTAATCTTGCCACTTTAGCGGTAGTGGGCGACGAGCCTGCTACCTTGCGTGGGCAAGATGCAGGTGAGCAAGATGCAGATAGCAGCAGAGAGCAAGTTTATCGGACTCGGGGTCGCGGGCAATTTCGCCGGTCATCTGGAGCAGGCGGGTGAAGCGTCGGACTTCGTAGCGGTCGTGGTGCGCGATACCACGGCGCCCAAGGCGCTGTTCCCCTTCTTCGTGCCGGGCCATCCGGGTCAGCTCGGGGTATTCCCGTTGAGCGACAAGGCGATCTTCCTGCCGGAAGCGGCGGTCAGCGGTGACGAGAAGGTGCAGATCGAGCCGGAAGTAGCCCTCTGGTGCGAGCTGGAGTATGCCGGCAAGCAGGTGGTGGCGATCCATCCCCGCGCCTTTGGCGCCTATAACGACTGCTCCATCCGTCGTCCCAACGCCAAGAAGATCAGCGAGAAGAAGAACTGGGGCGAAGAGAGCAAGGGGTTGGCGGCCAAGCTGCTGCCGCTTTCCGGTTTTGCCGCCGGTTGCGAGCTCGATGACTATCGCATCGCCTGCTATCTGGAGCGCGATGGCGAGCTGCACGCCTACGGGGTAGACAGCGCCGCCATCGACTACAGCTACTTCCACGGCAAGCTGCTCGACTGGGCCATCGACAAGTTCAATCATCAGCAGGATGAGGGGCCGGCGGAGCACATTCAGGGACTGCTGGCGCAGGCGGGACATCCTCCCCATGCGCTCATCAGTATCGGTGCCACCCGCTATACCCCGTTTGGCGAGACCCACTTCCTCAAACCGGGCGACACCTCCTGCGTGGTGGTCTACCCGGGCAGCCGTTATAGCGAAGCGGATATTCGCGAAGCGATCCGCAGCCGCAACTTTGGCGCTGATATGTCGGTGCTGCTGCAGGCGGTGCAGGCGCGCTAATCAGATTGGCCCGCGGGGAGGCTACTGCCATCCTGTGGGCTGCAACAAAGAGTCATTGATGAAGATTGATACTGCAACGCGGGCCGATTATCCGGCCCTGATCGATCTGTGGGAGGCCTCTGTTCGGGCGACCCACCACTTCCTGCCCGAGGCCGAGATCCTCGCGCTCAAACCGCTTATTCTGGAGCACTACTTCGATGCGGTGACACTGCACAGTGCCCGCACAGAAGAGGGGCAGATTACGGGTTTTAGCGGAGTGTACGAGGGCAAGCTGGAGATGCTGTTTGTGGCTCCCGGGGCGCGCGGTAGTGGCGTGGGGCGTTTGCTGGTGGCCCATGCCATCACGCAGGGCGGCGCGACGCAGGTTGACGTCAACGAGCAGAACGAACAGGCGGTGGGCTTCTATCTGAAGATGGGATTCACCGTGACGGGTCGCTCGCCGCTGGATGGTCAGGGCAAGCCCTATCCGCTGCTGCATATGGCGCTGGCGCCGACCTGATCGTGCCTGATGAGGCGCAGTACCCATAAACCAACGGGGGATGGCATCAGCCATCCCCCGTTTTTTTGATCGTGTTTGTTACTTGCTGGCGACCTTGTTCACCACCTTGATCAGCTGATAGCGCACGGAGGGGGCATCGGCCGGCACATCGGTGAGCTGCTCCTTGCTGACAGTGAGCTGGTAGCGATAGCCAGGCTCGAACTGGAAACCTTCAATATTCTGGTAGAACAGCGTCCAGGGCTGCTGCTCATCACTGCGAACCTGCATGCACTGCATCGGGCCAACTCCGACGCAATCGACCAGCTGGCTGTTGATATAGAGGGTCTCCCCCTGTGACGAGGCGGGGGCGCTCTGGCAGGCGGTCAGCAGCAAGGCTGCGCTGATAAACAGTGGTTTCATAATGGACTCCTTAACGCGAAAGGGGGCATTAGAGCGGCAAACAAAAAGGCGGTCAATGACCGCCTTTGTAACAAACCATATCAGCGCAGTGGTTAGCGCTGCTCGAGTGGAGTGAACTCGCGCAGCGGGTGGCCCACGTAGAGCTGGCGTGGGCGACCAATCTTGCTGTCCGGGTCTGAGTGGAACTCGTTCCAGTGGGCAATCCAGCCGATGGTGCGGGAGATGGCGAAGATCACGGTGAACATGCTCATCGGGATGCCGATCGCCTTCATGATGATGCCGGAGTAGAAGTCCACGTTCGGGTAGAGTTTCTTCTCGACGAAGTAGGGGTCGGAGAGCGCAATGCGCTCCAGCTCCATGGCCACGTCCAGCAGCGGATCCTTGATCTGCAGCTCGGTCAGTACTTCGTGGCAGGTTTCGCGCATCACGGTGGCACGGGGGTCGTGGTTCTTGTAGACACGGTGACCGAAGCCCATCAGACGGAACGGATCATTCTTGTCCTTGGCCTTGGCGATGTACTCGGGGATGCGATCCACCGAGCCGATCTCTTCCAGCATGCGCAGGCAGGCTTCGTTGGCACCACCGTGGGCCGGTCCCCACAGGGAGGCGATCCCCGCGGCGATACAGGCGAACGGGTTGGCACCGGAGGAGCCAGCCAGACGAACGGTGGAGGTGGAGGCGTTCTGCTCGTGATCCGCATGGAGGGTAAAGATACGATCCATGGCGCGTTCAACGATGGGGTTGACCTTGTACTCTTCGGTCGGCACGCCAAACATCATGTGCAGGAAGTTACCGGCATAGGAGAGGGCGTTACGCGGCTGCATGAACGGCTGGCCGATGGAGTACTTGTAACACATGGCGGCCAGAGTCGGCATCTTGGAGAGCAGACGGAAGGCACAGATCTCGCGATGCTGCTCGTTGTTGATGTCGAGGGCATCGTGATAGAAGGCGGAGAGGGCGCTGACTACACCGCACATGATGGCCATGGGGTGGGAGTCGCGACGGAAGCCGCGGAAGAAGAAGGCGATCTGCTCGTGCACCATGGTGTGGCGGGTGACCAGGCGTTCGAATTCGGCATATTGCGCCTTGGTGGGCGCCTCGCCGTACAGCAGGATATAGCAGACTTCCAGATAGGTGGCCTGGGTGGCCAACTGGGCGATGGGGTAACCACGGTGCAGCAAGACACCCTGATCCCCGTCAATGTAGGTAATGGCAGATTTGCAAGAACCGGTGGCCATAAAACCGGGGTCAAAGGTGAAATACCCCTGTGATCCCAATTTTCTGACATCGATGACATCCGGGCCGATGGTGCCGGAGAGGATCGGCAGTTCGACCGGATCTTTTCCGGGCAGGTGTAGGGTGGCTATCTTATCAGCCATAGCACGTCTCCTTTGCTCTTTATAATTTGGTTCCAGTCCTACTCTATTACGACTTTTATGACGCTGGCAAAGGTTGTTACCCATACCGAAGTGGCTGGAGCGCCTTATTTGAAACAGAGTTCCTTATCAATGTCAATTTTGCTGGAACCCCATTAATGGCATTAATGAAATGTTAAATTAAATATGCGATCGAGTTTGCGGTTTTGTGTTTTCTTTGTAGCTAATTGATTGTCTTCGGTTAAGGCCGCCGATATACTGCGCCACGTGGGTCATGGCTGCGGGTGTTTGAAACGCTTTGGCAAAGCCTGATGTGAAACCGAAAACTCGCGTTTTGGCTTTTTCAGAGTGTTTTGGTAACAAAAAACCAACAATCACCATTCCGTGCCCTCAAGTGTGAGTTAAAACAATAACTAACGTGCTCAATGGAGCTGAGTGGGCAAGCGTGAAAAACAAACAGAGACCGGTCAACCTCGACCTACAGACGATCAGCTTTCCTGTCACTGCCATTGCATCCATCCTGCACCGTGTTTCAGGGGTCATTACCTTTGTTGCACTGGGCATCTTGCTGTGGATGCTTGGTACTTCACTCGCCTCTCCCGAAGGGTTTGAAACCGTGGTTGCCATCATGGACAACTTCCTGGTCAAACTCGTGCTGTGGGGGATCCTGACTGCGCTGGCATACCACATTGTGGGCGGCTTGCGTCATCTGGTCATGGATATGGGCTATTGGGAAGAGCTGGAATCCGGCAATCAGAGCGCCCGCGTGGCCTTCGTGATCACCGCGATCCTGGCTGTATTGGCGGGAGTGCTTGTATGGTAACCAATTCTGCAACCTTCGGGCGCAGCGGCGTTCACGATTACATCCTGATCCGCGCCACCGCCCTCATCATGACCTGTTATGTCCTCTATCTGGTGGGCTTTGTCGCGTTCAACGACATCACCTACGAGGTGTGGGCAGGCTTCTTCGCCAAAACATTCACCAAGGTATTCACCCTGTTGACCCTGCTCTGCGTACTGATCCACGCCTGGATTGGTCTGTGGCAGGTGCTGACTGACTATATCAAGCCGGTAGGGCTGCGCGGGGCGCTGCAATTTGCCCTGGTCGTGGTGCTGTTTGTCTATCTGATGACGGGTTTCGTCGTGCTGTGGGGTGTGTAAGGTGACTATTCCAACTCGTGAATTTGATGCGGTGGTGATTGGTGCCGGTGGTGCCGGTATGCGCGCCGCGCTGCAGATTGCCCAGTCCGGCAAGAGCTGCGCTCTGTTGTCCAAGGTTTTTCCAACCCGTTCTCACACTGTCTCCGCCCAGGGCGGGATCACGGTTGCGCTGGGCAATGCCCACGATGACAACTGGCAGTGGCATATGTATGACACGGTAAAAGGTTCCGATTACATCGGTGATCAGGAAGCCATCGAGTACATGTGCAAAACCGGCCCCGAGGCTATCTATGAGCTGGAGAACATGGGGCTGCCCTTCTCCCGTTTCGACAACGGGTCTGTCTACCAGCGTCCGTTTGGTGGTCAGTCCAAGAATTTCGGTGGCGAGCAGGCTGCTCGTACCGCAGCGGCCGCCGACCGTACCGGTCACGCCCTGCTGCACACCCTTTACCAACAGAACGTCAAGAACAAGACCACCGTCTTCTCCGAGTGGTATGCGCTGGATCTGGTGAAAAACCAGGATGGCCACGTGGTGGGTTGTACCGCCATCGATATGGAGAGCGGTGAAGTGGTCTACTTCAAGGCCAAGGCCACCGTGCTGGCGACTGGCGGTGCCGGTCGTATCTACCAGTCCACCACCAATGCCCACATCAACACAGGTGACGGTGTCGGCATGGCGCTGCGTGCCGGCGTCGGCGTGCAGGACATGGAGATGTGGCAGTTCCACCCGACCGGCATCGCCGGGGCAGGGGTGCTGGTAACCGAAGGCTGCCGTGGTGAAGGCGGCTATCTGCTCAATAAAGATGGCGAGCGCTTCATGGAGCGTTACGCGCCAAACGCCAAGGACTTGGCCGGTCGCGACGTGGTGGCCCGCTCCATCATGATCGAGATCCGTGAAGGCCGTGGCTGCGACGGTCCCTGGGGCCCGCACATCAAGCTCAAGCTGGATCACCTCGGCAAAGAGGTGCTGGAATCCCGTCTGCCGGGCATCTGCGAGCTCTCTCGCACCTTCGCCCACGTGGATCCGGTCAAAGAGCCGATCCCGATCATCCCGACCTGCCACTACATGATGGGCGGCGTGCCGACCAACGTGAATGGCCAGTGCCTGACCCAGGACAAGAACGGCAACGATGTGCCGGTAGTCGGTCTGTTTGCGGTGGGCGAGATTGCCTGCGTCTCCGTACACGGTGCCAACCGTCTGGGTGGCAACTCCCTGCTGGATCTGGTGGTGTTCGGCCGCGCGGCCGGCATGCATCTGGTCAACACCCTGGGCGAGATGGATCACGGCCGCGATGCTTCCGAGTCGGATCTGGATGCCGCACTGGCCCGCTTCAACCGCTGGGAAAATTGCCGTGACGGGGAAGACCCGGTGCAGATCCGCAAAGACCTGCAGCGCTGCATGCAGAACAACTTCTCCGTATTCCGCGAAGGTGCGGCGATGGCAGAAGGGTTGGCCGAGCTCAAGGTTATCCGCGAACGCCTCAAGTCAGCCCGTCTGGATGACACCTCCAAAGAGTTCAACACCCAGCGCATCGAGTGCCTGGAGCTGGACAACCTGATGGAGACGGCGTTTGCCACGGCGGTTGCCGCCAACTTCCGTACCGAGAGTCGCGGTGCTCACTGCCGCTTCGACTTCCCGGATCGCGACGATGAGAACTGGCTGTGCCACAGCCTCTATCATCCGGACACCGAGTCCATGACCCGTCGCGCTGTCAACATGTCACCCAAGACCCGTGAGGCGTTCCCGCCCAAGGTCCGGACTTACTGATTGCGGAGCCAGCCCTATGAACGTCACATTCTCTGTCTACAGATACAATCCGGATGTTGATAACGTCCCCCATATGAAGGAATATCGTCTTGATATTCCTGAAGGTTCCGACATGATGGTGCTCGACGCACTGATCCAGTTGAAAGAGCTGGATCCCACGCTCGCCTTCCGCCGCTCTTGCCGCGAAGGGGTCTGTGGATCAGACGGTCTCAACATGAATGGCAAGAACGGTCTTGCCTGTATCACCCCGCTCTCCGACCTGCTGAAGAAGGGCAATAACGTCGTTATCCGCCCCTTGCCCGGCCTGCCGGTGATCCGTGATCTGGTGATCGACATGACCCAGTTCTACACCCAGTGGGAGAAGGTCAAACCCTTCCTCATCAATGATGACAAGTTGCCGCCGGTGCGTGAGCACCTGCAATCCCCCGAAGAGCGCGCCAAGCTTGACGGCCTGTACGAGTGCATTCTCTGTGCCTGCTGCTCCACTTCGTGCCCCTCCTTCTGGTGGAATCCCGACAAGTTCATCGGTCCGGCCGGGCTGCTCGCCGCCTACCGCTGGCTGGCTGACAGCCGCGACACCGCGACCACCGAACGACTGGGGAATCTGGACGACGCATTCAGCGTGTTCCGCTGCCATGGCATCATGAACTGCGTGAACGTCTGTCCGAAAGGCTTGAACCCGACCAAGGCGATTGGCCAGATCAAGTCGATGTTGCTCAATCGGGCTGTTTAGTATCAGGGCCGGCCAGGTGCTGGCCCGACCTCTGGATAGCCATCCCACCCGTGGCAGGATGGCTATTTGACCCCTACAAGCTGCGCAGCAGTAACAAGAAGTACAAGGGATAGAAATGCATAACGGCGTGATGAAGGCCTGGTTGGAGTCATCTCACCTGGCTGGTGCGAATGCAAGCTATATCGAGGATTTGTACGAATCCTTCCTGGAAAATCCTGACTCCGTGTCCGACGAGTGGCGCAGCCTGTTTAGCGAGCTGCCCCAGGTCAATGGCCATGCGGTTGAACAACCCCACTCCCAGGTCCGCGATTATTTCCGTCGTCTGGCCAAGGATCCCTCTCGCTACAGTGCCCCCGTCTCCGATCCGCAAGTGGATGCCAAGCAGGTGCGGGTATTGCAGCTGATCAACGCCTTCCGTTTCCGTGGTCACCAGAATGCCAATCTGGACCCGCTGGGCCTGTGGCAGCGTGAAACCGTTGCCGAACTGGATCCTGCGTTCCACAACCTGCAGGGCGCAGATATGGAGGCCACCTTCAATGTGGGCTCCTACGCCATCGGTCGCGAGACCATGGTGCTCTCCGACCTCTACGCCTCGCTGAAGAAGACCTATTGCGGCTCCATCGGCGCCGACTACATGCACCTCACCTCCACGGAAGAGAAGCGCTGGCTGCAACAGCGTCTCGAATCCATTGAAGGGAAGGGGAGCTACACCCTCGAAGAGAAGACCCGTTTCCTCGAGAGCCTGACCGCCGCCGAAGGGCTGGAGAAATATCTGGGCGCCAAGTTCCCGGGAGCCAAGCGCTTCTCGCTGGAAGGTGGCGACGCCATGATCCCCATGCTCAAGGAGCTGATCCGTCGCGCCGGTGAGCAGGGCTGCAAAGAGGCCGTTATCGGTATGGCCCACCGCGGTCGTCTCAACGTGCTGATCAACGTGCTGGGCAAGCGCGCTCAGGATCTGTTCGACGAGTTTGCCGGCAAGCATGGCGAATCCTGGGGTACCGGTGATGTGAAGTACCACATGGGCTTCTCCTCCGACTTCGCCACCCCGGGTGGCAACGTCCACCTGGCGCTGGCGTTCAACCCCTCTCACCTCGAGATCGTCAACCCTGTGGTCATCGGCTCGGTCCGTGCCCGTATGGATCGTCGCGGTGACAAGGATGGCTCCAGCGTGTTGCCCATCACCATTCACGGTGACTCGGCCATGGCCGGTCAGGGCGTGGTGGCCGAGACCTTCAACATGTCCCAGACCCGTGCCTATGGTGTCGGCGGGACGGTGCGCATCGTCATCAACAACCAGGTTGGTTTCACCACCTCCTATATCCGTGACCTGCGTTCCACCGAATATTGCACCGACATCGCCAAGGCGGTGCAGGCGCCGGTGCTGCACGTCAACGGGGATGATCCGGAAGCCGTGGTGCTGGTGACCCAGATTGCACTGGATTACCGCAACACCTTCAAACGCGACGTGGTGATCGAGCTGGTCTGCTACCGTCGTCACGGTCACAACGAAGCGGACGAGCCGAGCGCGACCCAGCCGCTGATGTACCAGAAGATCAAGCAGCACCCGACCCCGCGCAAGATCTACGCCGATCAGCTGGTGGCCGAGGGGAGCCTCGCTCAGGAGCGGGCGACCGAACTGGTCAACGAGTATCGCGAAGCGCTGGATCGCGGCGAGCGGGTGAGCAAGGAGTGGCGGCCGATGGAGCTGCACTCCGTCGACTGGACCCCTTATCTGGGCCACGACTGGAACATGGCCTATGAGAGTGCCGTGCCGATGGATCACCTCAAGAGCCTCGGCGAGCGGGTGAGCCAGTATCCGGCGACCCACGTGCTGCAGCGTCAGGTCGAGAAGATTTACGAAGACCGCCGTCTGATGGCCGCGGGCGAGAAGCTGGTGGATTGGGGCTTTGCCGAGACCCTGGCCTACGCCACCCTGGTGGACAAGGGTTCCCGCATCCGCTTTACCGGTGAAGACTCCGGCCGTGGCACCTTCTTCCACCGCCACGCCGTGCTGCACAGCCAGACCGATGCCAGCACCTACACCCCGCTGTGCAACCTGCACGACGAGCAAGGCCCGTTCGAGGTGTATGACTCTGTGCTGACCGAGAACGCGGTACTGGCCTTTGAATATGGCTACGCCAGCGCCGAGCCGGCTGGCCTCACCATCTGGGAAGCCCAGTTCGGTGACTTCGCCAACTGTGCCCAGGTGGTGGTGGATCAGTTCCTCTCCTCCGGCGAGCAGAAGTGGGGCCGGATGTGCGGCCTGACCATGTTGCTGCCGCACGGTTACGAGGGGCAGGGCCCGGAGCACTCCTCCGCCCGTCTGGAGCGTTATCTGCAGATGTGCGCCCAGCACAACATGCAGGTGTGCGTGCCCTCAACCCCGGCGCAGGTGTTCCATATGCTGCGTCGTCAGGTTGTGCGCCCGATGCGCCGTCCGCTCATCGTCATGACGCCCAAATCCCTGCTGCGCCATCCGCTGGCGGTGAGCAAGCTCGAAGAGCTGGCGGAAGGTACCTTCCAGAACGCCATCGGCGAGATCGATGCGCTGGATCCGAAAGCGGTCAAGCGCGTGGTCTTCTGCTCCGGCAAGGTCTACTACGACCTGCTCGATGCCCGTCGCAAGGCCGAGCAGCAAGATGTGGCACTGGTGCGAATTGAGCAGCTCTACCCCTTCCCGGAAGAGGAAGTGCGCGCCATTCTGGCCGATTACAGCCACGTCACCGACTTTGTCTGGTGTCAGGAAGAGCCGCAGAACCAGGGCGCCTGGTACTGCACCCGTCACCACTACGATGGCGTGCTGCCAGCCGGAGCCACCCTGCGTTATGCCGGTCGCCCCGCGTCAGCCTCACCGGCCGTCGGTTACATGTCTGTCCACGCCAAGCAGCAAAAAGCCTTGGTGGAAGATGCCCTTACCCTGTAAAGCCTCTGGCATAGAAGTAAAAAGGAACTGATTGGATGACTATCGAAATCAAGGTACCGGATCTGCCGGAATCAGTGGCCGATGCCACTATCGCCACCTGGCACAAAAAACCGGGCGATCTGGTCGCCCGTGACGAAGTGCTGGTCGACATCGAGACCGACAAGGTGGTGCTGGAAGTGCCGGCACCGCAAGCCGGTGTGCTGGGGGATATTCTGCAAGGGGAAGGGGCGACTGTGTTGTCCCGTCAACTGATTGCCATCCTCACCGCCGCCCCGGTGGCCGGTGAAGAGACCAAAGAGAAACCCGCTGAAGCGGTGGCCGATGATGGTGCCGATGGCTTGAGCCCCTCGGTGCGCCGCCTGATTGGCGAGCACGACATCGACGTGACCAAGCTGACCGGTACCGGCAAGGGCGGTCGCATCACCAAGGATGATGTGGAAGCCTTCATCAAGGCCAAGAGCCAGCCTGCGGCAGCCGCACCGGTCGCAACTGCAGCCCCGGCAGCCAAGGTTGCCCCGCTGGGTGGTCGTACCGACAAGCGGGTACCGATGACCCGTCTGCGCAAGCGCATTGCCGAGCGTCTGCTGGAAGCGAAAAACACCACCGCCATGCTGACCACCTTCAACGAGGTCAACATGAAGCCCATCATGGATCTGCGCAAGCAGTACGGCGAGATCTTCGAGAAGAAGCACGGCATCAAGCTCGGCTTTATGTCCTTCTACGTGAAGGCGGTGGTGGAGTCCCTCAAGCGCTATCCGGAAGTGAACGCGGCGCTCGATGGTGATGACGTGGTTTACCACAACTACTTCGACGTCAGCATCGCCGTCTCTACCCCCCGTGGTCTGGTGACGCCGGTGCTGCGCGACTGCGACAACATGAGCCTGGCGGACATCGAGAAGGCCATCAAGGATCTGGCGGGCAAGGGCCGTGACGGCAAGCTGACCGTGGATGAACTGACTGGCGGCAACTTCACCATCACCAACGGTGGCGTGTTCGGCTCCCTGATGTCCACCCCGATCATCAACCCGCCCCAGAGCGCCATTCTGGGCATGCACAAGATCCAGGATCGCCCGATGGCCGTTGACGGCAAGGTCGAGATCCTGCCGATGATGTATCTGGCGCTCTCCTACGATCACCGTCTCATCGACGGACGCGAATCGGTAGGCTTCCTGGTCTCCGTCAAGGAGCTGCTGGAAGACCCGACCCGTCTGTTGCTGGACGTCTAAGCCTGTGGCACCCGGGCAAGGGGTTTGCGCCCCGAGCCGGATGTGCTGCTGGACGTTTGAGTAATACCCGAGCGATTGAAAGATAACGAGGGGCCGCCCAGGCCCCCATTCACAGGGGATTGAGAAACACCAGCCCCGGACGGAAATACCTACAACACGGATAGAGCATCTATGAATCTGCATGAATATCAGGCAAAACAGCTGTTTGCCGAGTATGGCCTGCCGGTCTCCGAAGGTTATGCCTGTGCTACCCCACAAGAAGCGGCCGAAGCGGCCGACAAGATTGGCGGCAATACCTGGGTCGTCAAATGCCAGGTACACGCCGGTGGCCGCGGTAAAGCGGGCGGCGTGAAAGTGGCCAAGAGCAAGGATGAGATCCGTGCTTTTGCCCAAAACTGGCTTGGCAAAAATCTGGTGACCTACCAGACCGACGCCAACGGCCAGCCGGTCACCAAGATCCTGGTGGAATCTTGCACCGACATCGCCAAAGAGCTCTACCTGGGCGCCGTGGTTGACCGTGGCTCTCGCCGCGTGGTCTTCATGGCCTCGACCGAAGGTGGCGTGGATATCGAGAAGATCGCCCACGAAACCCCCCATCTGATCCACAAGGCGGCCATCGATCCGCTGGTGGGTCCGCAGGCTTATCAGGCCCGCGAACTGGCCTTCAAACTGGGTCTGGTCGGCGATCAGATCAAACAGTTCACCAAGATCTTCATGGGTCTGGGCCAGATGTTCCTGGATTGCGATTTCGCGCTGCTGGAGATCAACCCGCTGGTGATCACCGCGCAGGGCAACCTGCACTGCCTGGATGGCAAGATCAACATCGACGCCAACGCCCTGTATCGTCAGCCCAAGCTGCGCGAGATGCACGACCCGTCACAAGATGACCCCCGCGAAGCGCACGCCGCCCAGTGGGAGCTCAACTATGTGGCCCTCGATGGCAACATCGGCTGCATGGTCAACGGCGCGGGTCTGGCCATGGGCACCATGGACATCGTCAACCTGCACGGCGGCAAGCCGGCCAACTTCCTTGACGTCGGCGGCGGCGCCACCAAGGAGCGCGTGACCGAGGCGTTCAAGATCATCCTCTCCGACAGCAACGTCAAAGCGGTGCTGGTCAACATCTTCGGCGGCATCGTGCGCTGCGACATGATCGCGGAAGGCATCATAGGTGCGGTCAAGGAAGTGGGGGTCAAGGTGCCCGTCGTGGTCCGTCTGGAAGGCAACAACGCCGAGCTGGGTGGTATCAAGCTGGCCGAGAGCGGCCTCAACATCATTGCGGCCAAGAGTCTGACCGATGCCGCGCAGCAAGTCGTCAAAGCAGCGGAGGCCAACTGATGAGCGTACTGATCAACAAGGACACCCGAGTCATCTGCCAGGGCTTTACCGGCGGTCAGGGTACTTTCCACTCCGAGCAGGCGCTCTCCTACGGCACCCAGCTGGTGGGCGGCGTCTCCCCGGGCAAGGGCGGCACCACCCATCTGGGCCTGCCGGTGTTCAACACCGTCCGTGACGCGGTCGAAGCGACCGGCGCCACCGCCTCCGTCATCTATGTGCCGGCACCGTTCTGCAAGGACGCGATCCTGGAAGCGATCGACGCGGGCATCAAGCTCATCGTCACCATCACCGAAGGCATCCCGACGCTGGATATGCTGGACGTCAAAGTGAAGCTGCAAGAGACCGGCGTGCGGATGATCGGCCCCAACTGCCCGGGTGTGATCACTCCGGGTGAGTGCAAGATCGGCATCATGCCGGGCCACATTCACAAGCCGGGCAAGGTGGGCATCGTCTCCCGCTCCGGCACCCTGACCTACGAAGCGGTCAAGCAGACCACTGACGAGGGCTTTGGCCAGTCCACCTGCGTCGGTATCGGTGGCGACCCCATCCCGGGCTCCAACTTTATCGACATTCTGGAGATGTTCCAGAACGACCCGCAGACCGAAGCGATCGTGATGATCGGCGAGATCGGCGGCAACGCCGAGGAAGACGCGGCCGCCTATATCAAGGCCCACGTCACCAAGCCGGTGGTCTCCTACATCGCGGGTGTCACCGCCCCGGCTGGCAAGCGCATGGGTCATGCGGGCGCCATCATCTCTGGCGGCAGCGGTACTGCTGAAGAAAAATTCAAAGCCTTTGAAGCCGCTGGTATTGCTTATACCCGTGACCCTTCAAAAATCGGTGAAAAAGTTAAAGAAGTCACTGGTTGGTAAACTTGAGTTACCTACAAAAAAAGCAGATAGTCACTATCTGCTTTTTTTATTGTTTATTGCCGTAAAACTACCGTTTAGGTGCTTAGATGATCAAAGCAAAGACGGTGAAAAATCTGGCAGACTTACCGCTTGCATTGGCAAGAGAGTATCAGACTTTTCAAAAACAAAAACCTATAGATAATCTTCCGCCAATAGAAGCCTATCAAGATGCACAAGAGGCGGAAAAAGTCAAAAAGCACTTGTCTTATCGATTGGGAAAAACACTTGTCAATGGTATTATTAACCCAAAATCTTTAGTCAGCCTGCAAGTGAGGTAGCAACGACATTGTATAATTTTAAAGTTAAAAAATAATGGGATGGATTAAGCATGAAAACATTTTTAGTCACTGGCGGTGCGGGTTTTATTGGATCAGCAGTGGTTCGACATCTAATTAACAACACCGATCATCAAGTCATTAATGTCGATAAGTTAACGTACGCAGGTAACTTATCCTCATTAGATACGGTAGCAAATAATAAACGTTATTGTTTTGAACAAATAGATATTTGCGATGCTGAGGCGCTCAAAACTTTATTTGAACAATATCAACCCGATGTCGTGATGCATTTGGCAGCAGAGAGCCATGTTGATCGCTCTATTGATGGTCCAGGTGATTTTATCCAAACCAATATTGTGGGTACATATACCTTATTAGAAGCGTCTCGTAGTTATTGGTCTTCACTAAGCGCCGCTAAAAAACAAGATTTTCGTTTTCACCATATTTCTACTGATGAGGTCTATGGTGACTTGCATGGCACTGACGACTTATTTACTGAAACCACATCTTATGCACCTAGTAGTCCGTATTCAGCCAGTAAAGCAGGGTCTGATCACTTGGTGAGAGCTTGGCAACGAACTTTTGGTTTACCCACCCTAGTAACCAATTGTTCAAACAATTACGGGCCTTTTCATTTTCCTGAAAAACTTATTCCTTTGATTATTCAAAATGCTTTGGCAGGAAAAGCCTTGCCTGTCTATGGTAATGGTCATCAAATCCGTGATTGGCTCTTTGTTGAAGATCATGCACGTGCTTTATATCAAGTCGTGACTGAAGCAACTGTCGGGGAAACCTATAATATTGGTGGACACAACGAACAAAAAAATATTGATGTGGTCAAAGCCATTTGTGAATTGCTCGAAGAATTAGCACCGAACAAGCCTGCGGGTATTGCACACTATCAAGATTTGATTAGCTATGTGAC
>OEQN01000088.1_pt1 | contig 25179 bp, 45 predicted proteins | sample 1539781 | NCBI WGS metagenome assembly OEQN01 (sample SAMEA3891236, study PRJEB23780) | metagenome | biome: terrestrial biome; feature: animal house; material: water of meat washing | place: Italy | collected 2015-05-12 | reverse complement strand
ACAAAAACCCCTGGGACTTAGCATTTTGCCTGGACATGAGCTTTGAAGAAGATTACCTGAACACAGATGTAGAAACATGGCGTGAACGTATGGTTTCAGACATTGCAGAAATGAAAAAAGATTGCCCAGAGGATTTTGAATAATGAAAATTGTAGACAAAGAGATGTTTGAAATTGCGCAATCTTACGCAAATGACGCATTTAACACTGGCTCAGAATATTGTTGGATGTGCGCTAAAGAATACCTGAAAATGGCTTACGGGTTATGATAGTTGAAACGGGACGCGCAGCTGTATGGGCTCATTGTGGAGAGGCAGGGTTGCAGGATGACATTAAGAAGATATCCCGCTTCTTTGATATAAAAGATATCAGTGTTGTCTTTAATGGTAAATTCTCTTACATGGATGAGCGACCAAGAAAATACGTGAGAGTTAAGCCAGGTGTCAGGATTGATGTTAACGAGTTCCTTAAATCTGAGGGATTCAAGTTTAAGATAACGAAGCCTAAGGATTAAGTATGTTAGGTTTAGATTTTCATCCGGGGCATTACGATTTAGTGCATGGGCAAAGTGGTGCAAAGTTTAGAGCGATACCTATTACTGACTGGTTCCCTCCTGATTATGTTGATGTGAACGCAAAAACTAAAGAAGGTAAGTGGGTGCAGATTTACTACTCAGCAGCATGCGGAAACCTGTGCATGACTGACCTTGACCAGAAGTTAACAATTAGTGCTGATTTAATCGACTACTGGTTAAAAGAAGTTGAATGAAGTGCCTGATACTAGTAGCATTAGCACCACTGTTTAGCTTTACTATCTTATACTTTATCGTGATGAATTAAGGAACTTATAAATGGCAACTGCAAAAATTACCAACGAACAACTACGCGAAGAACTGGCAAATGGCATGACCAACAAGGCAATCGCAGAGAAGTACGGAATGAACATTCGCAACGTTGAATTGCGTCGTAGTAAGCTGGCTAAGATGGGTGAAGGGCATGGCCGTGATGTTAGCAATCTGATTCCGCAAGGTTACGCTGTTAAGGGTGTGTCTAGCTTAATTGGTGCCGATGGTGAGATTAAGCAGCAGTGGGTTAAGTCTGACATCGACAAAGAGAAACAAGAAGAGATGATGCTTCAGGCTATTCAAGCGCTTACTGATGAATTGCCACGTGAAAAACCTAAACCGCTCAGTACGTCATCATTTGAGGATACCTTAAGCCTGTACCCTGTATTCGACTTACACATTGGAGCAATGGCTCACCATGCTGAATGCGGAGAGAACTACAGCACCGAGATCGCTGAGCGAATCCTTAATGATTACTTCGATTACGCGGTTGCAAAGGCTCCTAACTCAAAGAAAGCTGTGTTGCTGATTGGTGGTGACTTCCTTCACTCTGACGGAATGGAAGCGGTAACTCCAACAAGTCGTCATATTCTTGACCAAGACAGCCGTTATCACAAACTTGTTTACGTAGCGGTTCGGGCAACCCGCAGGGCAATTAGCCGCATGCTTGATAAGCACGCTGAGGTTGAGGTTCAGATTATTCCTGGAAACCACGATCTTTCAGGAATGATTTGGTTGCGTGCAGCAATGGCAGCGTTCTATATGGATGAGCCTCGAGTTAATGTTGACGCGTCCCCTGCGGCTCTTCACGTAACTCAGTTTGGAAAGACCCTGCTTGGTTACTGTCATGGACATGAACTCAAAAAGCCTGATACACGCCTATCAACACTGGCTCGGGATCATCGCAAGGCTTTTGGTGAGTCTGAGTATGTTTACACTCATAGTGGCCATTACCACCATCAAACCATTACAGAGGGCAACTTAGGTATTGATGAGTCTCATGGTCAACTTGGTTGTAAGGATGCGTACAGTGCCAACGGTGGTTATCGCTCTTATCGCCAGGCGTCGGTAATCATCTACAGCCCTAAATTCGGAGAGATTGGTCGATTCACTTGCCGTCCCGAAATGTTTAGCTAATAGCACTTTTTGCCTAACCGATGCCGTAGAAATGCGGCATAATCAACACATTGAAACGAGATAAACTAAACGAGGAAACACAAAATGAATAAAGTGATTTATTGCACCAAGAACAACTCCAAGACCTTGCCATTTACAGTTAACCAGCCGTACAATGCAGAGTACCAGGGTGATGGATATTACAAGATTTACGGCGATGACATGACGCACATCTTAGCGCCGATTGATGGATCGCTGGTTGAATTTATTATCGCAGACTAGCGCAGCAAAAACATAGTGTTATGAACGGGGAGCCTTTTGGCTCCCTTTTTTATGCTTCTTTTCCGAGCGGCGCTAATGTATCATTCTTTTATTAACTTAAACATTGACAAATACATAAAGGTGGATCACGTGAGGGAAGTAATTAACGCCGCTACGGCATCAACTGGCGGCGCTGCGGTAACTGGCGCAGCAACTGGTCAAATGACTATAGCAATAATCAGCCTTATCGCTCTAATCATTTTTGGGGCTTGGGGTGCTTACTGGAAGTATAAGGATAGTCAAGCTATCAGGCGGGCGCTTGAATCTGGAGATTTAAAGACAGCAATCAAGATAAGGAGCAAATAAATGAAGCAGAAGCTGCTAATTAGCGCGGCTACGGCTGCGGCAATATACATCGCAGCGCCGCTTATTGAGCTCGTTGAGGGCGTGGAGAACAAGCCTTACATGGACATTGCAGGAATCCCTACAGTTTGTTCCGGTATTACTGGTCCTGACGTTGTTTGGGGTAAGACTTACAGCAACAGGGAGTGCCGGAACCTACTGGAGAAGCACATCCAGATTCATGCTAAGTATGTTCAGGGTGCGGTTACCTACCCAATCGCACCGCAGACAAGGGCGGCGTTAATTAGCTTTAGCTACAATGTTGGTGGTTCTGCCATGAGGAAATCTACTGCCGTTAAGTTAATTAACCAGGGTAAGATTGAGCAGGGTTGTAAGGCTCTCGGGATGTGGAACAAGGCTCGAGTTAACGGGAAGCTGAAGGTAGTTAAAGGCCTGGTTAACAGGAGAAAAGAGGAGATTGAGTTATGCTTAAGCGGATTGCAGCGTTAGTAATGTGCGTAGCTTTATCTGGATGTTCGGCAACATCTGCTCTGACTGGTTTAATTGGCAGCAAGCCAGAGATTAGCACTCAAGCTGGTGCAGAGAACAATAAGGTTGGTGTCGGGTTAACGAACAAGGTTGACTCCAGTAACTCCAGCGATGCTTCAGTTAAGGATTCTAGCGTAGGCTCTCTTGATAGCTCGAGCGGAAAAAAGACTGCTGACAACTCGATTAAGGCCTCAACAATCACTGCCGAAAAGATTGAAATTACCAATAACGAATCATCAGCGCTTCCGTGGGTTGGAACAGGAGCTATGGGTCTGCTGGTTTTAATTCTCATGGCATTAATCTTAAGACGTAAAAAAGCCTCCTAATGGAGGCTATATTTTTAGCTAAATAACTCGTCGTCAGTCATTGTTCCTATATTCATCATCTCTTTTATGTACCTGCTCTCATACCCGCTAAGTGCCTCAAAGTTGAAGCCAAATGGCCTCTTTAAGCTACCCTTGCTAACAAACTCACCACACTTACCATCAATGTATCCAGCAGTTAACATCTTTGCGCAAAACTCCTTTGAAGCAGCGCTGCAAAATTCCCTATGCGACAAACCTGCTGCTTTGCTGAATCTCTGAGAGTCCTTATGTTGGTATATGAATCGCGCCAAATGCTGACGCGTGAAATAGGAATACGACTCGCAGAACTTAAATATATCCAGCAGGAACATTCATCACCCCAGCAGTCGCGGATTAATGTAAACTTTATCACCAATCAGGCATGTATAGTTTTTCTCATCAAGCATTGGCAGCAGGTGATCTTTAATCTTCGTCATCACTCCAGCCTGAGCCTCGAATGGCTTAACTTTACGAGCCGCTTCATACAATGAACGAATACCAACTACGCCTTTACCGTTCTTTCCTTGCTTGATCAGAATATCAATCAGCTTATTCATCTCAGCATTGTCACCAGCGTGACCCGCAGCGTTGGCAGATGACAGATACGTCTTACTCAGCTCCTGGAACATAATTACAGCTTCTTGCATGGTATCAAGCTCAATCTCTCTTGACTTCTGCGGACTGCCGCCATTTGGGTTGGACCAGTTACGAACAGTGTGAAGAACCGCCGCAATCCTGATTGCCTGCTTATCGAACTTACCCAACGCGCCGCGCAACATTGTGTGTGAATACTTGCCGCCGTCCGCAAGGTGAGGTTCCATTTCCTGACGCGCACGGTTGAGATACTTCATTGCTGAGTTACTAACCGTTAGTTTTACATCCTGCTCATTCATGATTTCGTGAACTAAACGGAAGTAATCAGCCTTCAACCCGGCATCAATTGGTTCATAAGTCGATTCGCCATTTTCATCAACGAATACACGCTCACCAAGTAATGACTTCTCTCGGACCAAGAGGAAACGCTCAGATACACCGATACCACGCGCGCCAGCGTTCATGATGGCGTTGATTGTCTCATCCTGTGCAATTACAGAGATGCAACCCATAGCAACAAAGCTCATATTGTTTTCTGCGTTCGAACGCGCAATGGACACGTTGCCAGCATCCCATGCCTTCAGTACAAGCTCGCTGTTCGTTTTCTTCGAACCATCACCATAGGTCATGCCAAGCAGTGAGTTTACGCTAGTTGCCTCATCTGATATTACAGCAAAGTTGCCCTGACGGTTGTTTATTCGCGCAAGTCCTTCCGGTGTGGTATCTGACACAGGGAAAACGATATCACAGAGCTTTTCCAGCTTTTCCTCTAGATCCTCTTTCTCCTCAAAAAGTGAAGCCATCTCTGACGGAGATTTTTCCTGCTTCATCTCTTTGGATAGTGCAGATAGCTTTGCCATAATCTTTTTACGCTCACGCTTTCGCACTTCATTCAGCCGCTGAGTCTCAGCAATCATTGGGGCAATTGAAAGTGAGTTAATAGCTGATTTACCAGTGGATGGTGGCTGGCTTGTTACGACGTAAAGCGAAGTCGGTTGCTGCGTTCCGTGATACTCAACAGTAAATCGACCCAGCATTGCAGCGGAAATACACCCCAGGAAGTGCATGTAAGCTGACGATTCAGGGAACTGAACAGAACGGGCAATATTAGCTGACAGCTTACCAACAATATCAATATCATTGCCCAATGAGATTACGGGATACTTGTCATTTGCCGCATCAATCTCGACTGGCGCTTTCCAGAATGACTGGGACTGGCGATAGCCATTAGCATTAATGGCGACGCGCAGGGGCGGGAGGTTGTCTGCGGCAGCAATTGCCATAACCTGTTCAACAGATAGTTTATCTTCGTTGAAATCAAACATTACTTCTCTCCGTATTGTTTCTGAGCGGCCATTATATCAACGACCGCTTATAATTCATTATCAATTTGTGCTTATTATCGGTATTGAGCCTCAAATCGGTAGTCGCCGCAAACTGTAACAAAGCCAACATCTTCGTCGCGATATAGCTGCCATGCGCTTCCCTCTTTATCGTAAATGTATCCAGCACGCTGACCAAGTCCAGCATGGAGATCTACTTGATATCTCTTCCCTTCAGTGAAGTATTTACGAATGGATGAGCGATGATTAACCTTTGTGCAGTAAATGGTCTTGGTTTTGATATATTTGCCGCGATCTTCCAGGTTAATCCATTTACCATCTTTCTTGATTTGCTCTACTCCATCTTTAACGCGAGCTTTATAGAGTACATTTTCTTTGCTTATCCAGTTTTTGGTAATCGTAGCGGTCATTTTGTTACTCTCTTAGTTGTCCACATGAATTTGTTAGGCACAGATTTCCGAACGATACGAACGACGATCTTATCTTTCTTTTGCACAAGTCCGTAAATCTTGCCGTCAAGTGACGCGCGGTACACTGCCTCTTCCATTGCGTCGTAAAAGTTGTCGAACATTTCTTACCTCCCGTTTCGATGGAAATATAATACCGCATCCTTGCGGAAGGGCTTTAGCAATTAGTGCTATTTCGTGCTTTTTCTATGGCCTTGAGCATAATTTCATGACTTTCCAGCAAGTCTTCGCGGAACCAGTCACCGCAAGGCCAGCCTTTTCCGCTGTAGGTGCTGATTACCTCAAGATCGAAATAATTTATCTCAGATGGTAGAAGCATCATTTCACCTCGTCAAAAGTTGCAATCCCAGGGATAAACATTCCAACCCTCCAACCAGCGATGGCAATCCAGCCAGAATCGTGCTTGTGCGGTCGCTCAGCGCCATTAATCACCCATTCGTTCGGGATTGTTTTGTCGTTAATGATTAGCGGCTCAGCGTCGTATACAGAGCCCTTTACGAACGGTGTCAAAACTTTCTTGTCGGTACTGATAATGCAATTGGTGCAGCGAATTTTCATATATCGATCCTCAAAATGGAATGCAGTGATTGCAAACCTTCACCACTACAACAGAAATCTTCATCTTCTGACTGGAATTGCCTAGCTAAATCTATGTCCAACTTTCCGCGCAACACAAGGTCTGTGTAATCTTCATTAAGCCCAATCAGTGCACATTCATGACGTAACTCATCTTTATTAATTTTCATATCCATCCCCCGTTGTTGATGAGCTAACTATATCCTCCCTGACTCCCAATGTCTTTAGTAAAAAGTGCTATTCGTCAGATTTATGGATTGTTTCAGATATTGCAATGATTCACATGATTATTGCACATATATCAATATTGCTTCGGATGCAATGATGCTTTTGATTGTTGCGAAAAGTGGAATGAAGTGGTGAGTGAGTGAATGAAAGATGGATGGACTACCATACAAGTTGGTTTCTTACCAATCGGTGAGGTTCTCATCGATATACGCGTATCCTCCGTATACTCAGCGTCGTCACAAAAGTTAGTGACCACTAACCTACGTTTTTACGCGAGATATACACACGATATACAATATAATATCTATATATATCAACCTTTTACTTTATTATTATTATTATTATTATATATATGTATACTGTGTATGCCGCTCACGGAGGCAATGGTTGATATGTTCCGTGCAGATATTCTGACACTTGTCAGAATGGGATGACATTGTAGGAATAAAAAGGCACATATATAGGAAAGCACCCTCCAAAACGGCACACAGGGGATACGGCACGTTTACAACCAGTGCTGACGCTAACTTGGAGGCCGAAAAACGTATCCGCGATGAAATAGACATAAAAATACGTTGACCGACACGTAAACAAGTGGCAAGATGGCAATCACTGAAACGAAGTAAACGAAACGAGGTATCAACATGCAGAAATTAACACTTGGCGAAGTTATCCGTGAGATGGTCCGTAACGCAATGGCGTCTGAGAACGGCGAGTTCAAAGTTCCGGTAAGCCAGATATTCAAACTTGTTCGCGGCAAGCCATATCCCGAAATGGAGTATGACGAAGAGACTGACGAGATCCTAAACCTGGCAGACAGGTCGATGCCTGAACTCAAGAACTCGTACATCTACAATACCGTATCGCGAATGACTGAACTGCGAGACGCCAACAAGCGAGCGCGCTACAAGTTCATCTGGATTGACGATGAAGGCGAGCAAACCAGGCCGGGTAATTTCGACGGCGATGGTGCTGATAAATACCTGGTAATCTATATTGAGAACGGCGCTCACTGGACTGGCAATCGTGAGAAGAAGAAGCAGGAAGCAGAGAAAGAGGCCGCCATCATTGAAAGGTTCAAGGCTCGGTTACTCAAGATCACACCTAACGTTATCGACCTGCTAGGCGAGCAGAAAGAAGGCGCTCTCATTGCCCTGGCCCGTTACTATGAAATGATTAAGGAGACTAACTGATGTTTGATTTCGATGAAGAGAAACTGACGGACGAGCAGATTATGAATATTGCTATCCAGGATGGGCTACCGCCACTACGGATTGCAATCAATGCTAACGGTTATCGTCATGTTCAGCACCTCTGGGGCCAGCCTGATGTATCGGAAGTCTACAGAGATGAGGCGCTGGGAGTTCTCATTAAGTTGATCAGGAAAATGGCAATGAACGGCAAGGGCGTGCTTGGCACCAGGTCTTTATACGAAGGTGCTCGCAGGGCGAAAAGAATTAAGGGTGGCAATGCCGTGCTGATGGTTCGCATTAAGGATGAGCTAATCCCAGCTCTAGAGGAAATGAATCTCGTTTGCCTCATTGGAGATAAGATTTATGTCCACCCGGCTATCATTGATGAGTATTGGCAACCCAACTTCAAGACTTACGAGGGCGAGCACGCTAGTAGACTACCATACCACTTGCGGTACAGTGAGGAGAAGGTGGAGAAGGCGATCGAGTTCTATCGGAAAGCTAAATCAATCCTGAATGGAGAATAGCACGAATTGCTAAACAATTGATCGGGTAGTCAGCTATGATTACCCCATCGACAACAAAGAGGAAATGAAAATGGAATCTGTTCGTATTGAAGATCTTTACTTAGACCAAGCTGAGATCAGCATTACAAAAAGAGATCGAGGTCCCGTTGTATGTCTGGATTTCGACCCGGATGAATACGGAGATTGTCAGACGATTATGCAATACAGTCCTGAGCAAGCACGCAAGCTGGCGGCGGCATTAATCCTTGCGGCGGAAGAGGCGGAGAGGCAATGAAGGGGAAATTATAATGCAGGTATATACGAATAGTAATGGTGTCGAGTTTTGTGTGGTTTCCGGAGTGGTTCTTCGCACTGTTGGCGGTCTCGGGATCGTCAACATTTCAGGGATCAAGCCTGAATCGCTGGTTAAGGGTGTCCAGGCCGGAATCTTCACCTTTCACTAAACGCTGACGTCTAAGCAGTATGTTACCCTCGCCAACGCGGTTAAGTACGGGGTTATCAGATAGCACTTTTTGCTAAAAGGGGATTCATCCTGACTGGTATAATCCCCACACCAACCACACGAGTGTAAGTTAAGTGACGATATACGAACATAAATTCAGCAGCAGGGGTATTGATATGCTCCTGCACTATGTAGACGAAAAGTACGCAAAGCTCATGCTTAAGACGCATGGCGGCACAATAACGAGGATTGATATATGAGTAAGTACAATCGTGAAATTATTGGCATTGATGGCACGGTAACAACAGTGGATGTTTATCGCGTTCTTGATGCGTTTGGTGTATCTGACCCAGCAACGCAGCATGCAATAAAGAAGATGCTTTGCACTGGTCTGCGTGGTCACAAAGATTACCTTACTGATCTTAATGACTCGATTGATTCATTGCGGAGGGCTAAAGAGCTTTACGGGCAGAAGATGATTCATGAATCGTCTAAATCAATTCAGATTGTTAAATAGCACTTTTTGCCTAACCCGCTCCGGCGGGTTTTGTTATAGTTAGTTCACACCAAAAGAGAGGAAAGAAAGATGATTACAGTTAACCTGTCAGAAGAAATGGCTGCCGACCTTCTTGATTCACTAAGCCTGGTTAAAATTCGATATGGAACTTACTACAGAAGCGAATCAGTAGAGGAGGTGGTAAAGCAAGTTAAGCAGCAGGTCGGAGCGGACAAAATCGAATTGCAGAACACCCCATACGATTTTAATAAAGGCGAATAAAATGATTACAATCAACCTGTCAGAAAAGCAAGCCGCCGAGCTTAAGTACATGCTGTCAATCTTTGAGAATCCAAATGAACGAGCGATTGCAAAAGAGGTCGTCGCGCAGATTAATAATCAGCAGTTCGACGTGTCAGACTTCGAGTCATCACGACAGTACGAAGCGATGAGCGTTAACGCGACATACCTAACCAATTGGGATAAGGAGACTAAGAAATGATTTTAAATGTTGATTACACAAGCCCAAGAGGTTGTAATATTTACGGGTTCCGCCGTGGAATGAAGTTAATGTCTAGAGTAAACGAACGCGGAGTCCTCGAAGTTAAATCACCGAAGACTGGCGTGTATATGCGCGTAAAACAAAATGGCGGCAGGATTTTTATCAGGTCAATGTCTGGTGAAGCAATGGTTGCATTCTCAAAGGTATAACAACATAGAGACTAAGAAATGATTTACATCCACACGTACTACACTGGGAAGTTTAATAGCGTTAAGCACGTTCGAGTTTATGAGGATTTTAAAGAAGCATTCAAGCAGCAGGATGTTCTTGGTGGAACTGTCCAGGAATGTGAGATTCTAGAAGAATACAAATAGCACTAATTGCTAAAACGAGAACGGGGTAATTTGTTATAGTTACCCCATAGAAACGAGATGAGGTTACAATAATGACTAAGTTTATTTGCACAGGAAGTTACACTGATTCAGTTTCTATTGGTCAGACAGTATATGGCCTCTCCTCTGAAGATGGGGAGTTTATTATAACCAAAGACACCAACGATTGCCCTTCTAATGATGGTGAGCCAAAGTTTAAGGTTGGAGAACGAGTTCCATTAAATGGTATACTTTGGCAATGGAAAGAGGTTAAAGAGATGGATAAAGATCCAATATTTGACATGATGAGTCAGTGCAAGGCGAGAGCTGAGTCACTTCGATTCTCCCAATCAGAACCAAAGCTGCAGGTCAACCACTTCGACGGCTACTCCACATTCATCATTGCCCAAGCATGCGGTATGCGTGAAGAGCCGCAGGTTCACACCATTCACTTAACCGAAGAACAGGCCCGAGAGATGGCTTACGAAATTCTAGAGCAATTGAACAGAATTTAACGAACCTAAAACGCATTCTAACGAACGATAATTTAAGTAAGGTGATTCTATGATTAAGGTTGTTTATGTAGGCGAGAGTGATTATGTGGCACTAATTCAGCGTGGTGATGTGTTCTTCGCAGATATGAGTGATGATGGTAGTTGCTACATCGTAAAGAACAAGAATGGCGAAGATATCTACCTTTCAAAAGATGAGGTCATCATTTACTAATGGATAACTACGAATCACCAGTAGAGTGGTGTAAGCGAATGCAGGATGATTCTAAAACGGGCGAAGAGGCGATGGCTTACTACGAGCTGGCGCAAATTTGGATGGAGCGGGAGAAGAAAGAATGAGCTTCACTGAATATGTAATCGCATGTGAACGACTGGTCTTTGATATGAAGACTTTCCACTGGTTCATCATTAAGGATTTAATCAAGCCTTATAAGCAAGGAGTTACGCCAGAGCAGTTTGTTAAGTCATTCTATAAATAGCACGAATTGCTAAACGCAGTAGCCAGGGATGGCATATAATTACCACTTCAACACAGCGAGAGATTGAGAAATGTTCGGACTAAATGAAGCGATGTTTAATGCAGTAAAGCGCCAGGCTAAAAAGCTCAACGATAAGTATGAGGCGCTAAGCAAGATTGACCGCAAGAATGATAAGTTGGTTGCAGGTATCATCACTGAGATTTGGCAACCGGTTTCTGCAGTTATCAGAAGGGATCGATTTGTGTGGGTAGCTGGGTATCTCAAAGGTCGAGTTGGTCATGACGAGAATGGGAATAGTATTTATGAGTGAGTTTACTATCTGGTTTATCGCGGGATTGATTGCTTGGGCTTACTTTTTAATCGTTTAGATGGAGATTGTTAAAAAGAGCTTGCATCACTGACCGGAATTATCTAACATTAACCACGTAGACAAACGAGGTCACCAAGTGGCAACGGCGCACGGAGCGCAACTACTAAGTCCGCTGCTAATTAAGTAGCGTATGCGGCATCAAGACCTAGCGCAAATAGGCAGATTAACCGGCTGTATCAGGCAGCCCCGGAGCCGTAACCGGGACTCATTCAAAGCTCCGCTAGCTCAATTGGATAGCAGCAACGACCTTCTAAGTCGTAGGTTACTGGTTCGAATCCAGTGCGGATCGCCAACAAGGGAGTTCATTATGTGGGATGTGAAGTTGTCCATTCGCTTAATGGGCCGCTCGTGCAAGAACTGCACTCAAGAATACATCGCGTCAGTTGCCGCAATCAGCGCTGAGGATGCGGTAGCGAAAGTAAAGGAGATGTCGGGCGCTGACCCTGACACTCACAAATTCCTGGTAGCTTACGTTCGTGAGCGAAAGTAAAAAGTGTTATACCCTTGTAAAGTTTCGTTTCTCTCGTTGTTTTTAGCCCTCGCTTGAGGGCTTTTTTTCGTCTGTAATATGGTATAATCTGACCTCAACAAAGGAGGATTTATGAGCAAAGCAGCATTAAAGATGGGTGAGGGAAATTTCAAGGCGCTATATAACAAGAAGTATGGCGATATTGCCATGGTGGCAATCAACCGCAAGTACACGCCAGAAGAGGTCTTCAATTTCGCTGTTAGATACTTCTCATGGGCAGAGAGTGAGGCAATCAAAGCTATTGAGACTGCGGCATTCCGGGGCGTTGTTAGCGAGAACTTAGTGCACAAGCCACGAGTGTTCACATTAACCGGTCTGGCACTATTTATGGGTGTCAATATCAATAGGTTCGCTCGCTGGCGCACTGAGGCTGGTTACTCTGACGTGATGGAATTTATTGATAACGTAATTTATGAGCAGAAGTATCAGCTTGGCGTTGCAGGCATCATCAACTCCACTATCGTTGGCAAAGAGTTAGGGATTGATAAGCCACAGGAGATTACAATTAGCAATAACTCCACAGCTAACGACGTTGATAGCATGAAGGAAGCGCTGGAGTCTGTGATTAGCAAGCTATAACAATAAGAGGGTATAACATGTCTTTAGTATGGGAAGAAATGACCATTCAGGAAAAGATGGCCGTCAAGGCGATATCAGAACACAGCTTCGAGTGGTTCCTTCGGTGCTGGTTCCAAATCACCCAGGGCGAGCGATACATCCCCAACTGGCATCACAAGTACTTGTGCAGAATTATCGACGAGATTATCTCAGGAGAACGCAAGGACACCATCATTAACATAGCGCCAGGCAGCGGAAAGACGGAAATCGCTTCAATACACTTCCCGGCCTACTCGATGGTTAAGCTGAAGAAGGTGAGGAATCTTAACATCTCATTTGCAGACTCACTGGTAAAGCGTAACTCGAAGCGCGTACGTGACCTTATCAAGTCTCAAGAATTTCAATCACTCTGGCCTTGCAAGTTTGGCACATGCAAGGATGATGAGCTTCAGGTTCTTGATGAGAGCGGAAAGGTTAGGTTTGAGTCAATATCAAAGGCGGCTGGAGGCCAGATCACTGGTGCTCGCGGTGGCTACATAACTGAAAATTACAGTGGTGCTGTGTTGTTAGATGATTTTGACAAACCCGCAGATATGCTTTCCCCGGTTTATCGAGCTAACAACCACGTAATGCTTAAGAACACAATTCGATCACGTCGCGCTAGCTCTGTAAAAGGCAAAGCAACACCAATAATTTCGATACAGCAGCGATTGCACGTCAATGACTCAACATGGTTCATGATGGAAGGTGGGATGGGCATCGATTTTGACTTGATTAAGATACCAGCGCTAGTTACTGAGGACTACATCGACTCGCTCCCTGACTGGATTAAAGAGCAGTTTGCGGAAGACGTTTTAAGCAGTGAGTACATTGAGAGAGATGGCGTAAAGTACTATAGCTACTTCCCAAAAAAGGAGTCAGTAAACGACCTGGCTGCGATGTGGGATAGTGACCCGTACACTTTTCTCAGCCAGTATCAACAAGAACCAGTAGCACTTGGTGGCAATCTGATTAACGTAGACTGGTTCCAGCGTCTTAGTGATACATTCAGGCCTCCAGCCAAGTACGATTATAGATTCATAACTTGCGATACTGCGATGACCACAAAGAGTTATAGTGACTTCTCTGTACTTCAGTTGTGGGGATATAAGGATGCTAAGATTTACCTGATAGACCAGCGCAGGGGTAAATGGGAGGCTCCAGAATTAGAGGCTGAATTACTTGACTTCGAGAAGAAATCAAGGGCAACCAGTCAGTCAGATGGCATCCTCCGAAAGATCATTATCGAGAAGAAAGCCTCTGGTATCGGCCTGATTCAATCTGCAGGCAGGGTAATGCGAACTCCGATAGAGCCATACGTTCCGGATAACGACAAGCTGACTCGCGTAATGAGCGCATTGCCACAGATTAAAGCTGGTAACGTAGTTATTCCAGAATCAGCACCATGGCTAAGCGGATTACTTACTGAGATTGCGGCTTTTACGGCAGACGATTCGCATAATCACGACGACCAAATTGATACCATGACAATGGCGGTAAACCTTGTTCTCAATATCGCAGATGACCCTAAAGCTCGACTAATGCGCATAGCGGGAATTAAATAGCCGTGATAAACTAAGCCCCTATATGGGGCTTTTCTATTGGAGAAAAACATGGTTAAGACAGACAGCTACGCCAGTATCTTTCTAGGCGGCAGTGATGGTAGTGAGATTTACGGGAGTTTGCAGACACAACCCCCTGCAATTCTGGCTTCGCTTTATGCGGATAATGCGCTGGTGCGTCGAATCATCGACACAATCCCAGAAACAGCACTAGCTGCAGGATTCCACATCGATGGTATTGATGATGAGCCTGCATTCTGGTCGCGCTGGGACTATCTAGAACTAACAAAGCACATCAATGAAGCATGGTCATGGGCGAGATTATTCGGTGGGGCGGCAATTGTAGCTATCGTTAAGGACAATAGGGCGCTAACAAGTCCGGTCAGAGAAGGTGCTGAGCTTGAAACCGTTCGCGTTTACGACCGTACTCAAGTAAAAGTACAAACTCGAGAAGAGAATCCCCGCAACGCACGTTTTGGCAAGCCACTAACCTATCGAATCACCACTAATGAGAGTGATATGTTCTATGATGTGCACTACAGCCGCATTCACATCATTGACGGAGAGCGAATTCCTAACGTAATGCGTCGGCAAAATGATGGCTGGGGGCGTAGCGTTCTATCCAGTGACATTCTTGACTCAATTAAGGATTACACCAACTGCGAACGACTCGCTACGCAGTTACTGAAGCGCAAGCAGCAAGCAGTGTGGAAGGCGAAAGGTCTGGCTGAGTTATGTGACGATAGTGAGGGATTTGGTGCGGCTAGATTGAGACTTGCGCAGGTTGATAACAATAGTGGCGTTGGTCAGGCAATTGGCATTGACGCAGAGTCTGAAGAATACAGTGTTCTGAACTCTGATATTGGCGGGATTGATGCGTTCCTGGATAAGAAGTTTGACAGAATTGTTGCGCTGAGCGGTATTCATGAGATTATCCTGAAGAATAAGAACGTTGGCGGCGTATCATCAAGTCAGAACACCGCATTGGAGACATTCCATAAGCTAGTCGATCGCAAGCGTAACGCTGAACTACTGCCGATTCTCGGGTTCCTAATTCCGTTCATTTCAGACGAGCAGGAATGGTCAGTTGAGTTTAATCCCCTAGCGCAGGAATCAAGTAAGGATAAGGCCGAGATTCTTGAGAAGAACGCAAACAGCATTGCGACACTAATTGCAGCTGGCGCTATGGATATTGATGAGGCAAGAGATACATTGCGCACAATCGCTCCAGAGGTTAAGATTAGTGACGGTTCAGTAGAGACAGAGGTGGCAATTAGTGAAACCAGTAACGACCCGCTGGAAGTACCCGCAGACAATTGAGAGCCAGGTTAACCGCAATCTAAGCATTGCGGTAACTGAGTTAATTTCAGCAATGAGGGAATCAGCAACAAGGCTTAAAATTGATACTGCAGAGGAGCTTAAGGAGGAAGATGGATACCTTGACGGGGTAATTGCGGCATTGGTAGCGTCCTTTATATCAACAATCCCAGCCATAGGTACTGCGATATACAGATACAATAGTTCTCAATTTCTTGTGCTTGCAATCAAAACCGGAGGGAGGTCGAATCCTAGCATTCTGGACCTTGAAGTTAACGGCATCAATGGCGATGAGTCTTGGTATAATGATGACCTAAATCAGTGGATTTACACCACTAATAAGTCGGCGATTAAATTACTGAATAACATTAAAGATGATTTCTTGCAGACGGCTGCAACAATACGGAATGGTGACTACGTTAAGCTATCTGATAGGTACAAAATCTACAGGAAGCGAACGGCAAACATTGCGTCTGGGATTGTTTCAAGTCTGAATTCCACACTTATGAGACGCAGGCTTGAGGATGCTGGTGTTAGCCGTTACATCTGGCATGGCATGCTGGACGATAGGGAGCGCCAATCGCATATAGCGAGAGAGGGCCTTAGCTTTAAACTAGGTGGTAACGATATATTTCCAGGTCAAGAATACGGTTGTCGTTGCTGGTCGGTTCCAGATTGGGAATCATAATAGGAGAATTAAATGAGTAAAATCCGCTATGACAGCGCAAAGTTCAAGGCAACAATCGACGAGAATGGATTTCTAGTCGACACACCAGTAGTCGCACGCCTCGGTGTGCAGGTCTACTACACCGAGGATGGTCGCACCGTTCGAGAGTTTCGCCCAGCAGAGGAGGTTTTCAAGGATGAATCACTCGCGAGCTACCAGGGTAAACCAATGACTATGGACCATGTTTTTGTTAACTCGCATAACGCTAAAGAGGTAGTTGTAGGTTCCGTTACTGGCAAAGCTGAACCATTAGGTAGCTCGGTAGTTGCCCCAATTGTTGTTTACGATAACACGGCGATTCAGGAGGCCATGGCAGGTAACGCCAAGGAGTTATCCGTTGGTTACTCTGCAATTCTTGACGAAACCCCTGGCTGGGGTGACCCCATTACTGGTGAGTACGTCCTTAAATCTGATAGTGGGCAATTCGATGCACCAGAAGGATGGCAGGAGTTCGACGCAATTCAGCGTGACATTAAAGTGAATCATCTCGCAATGGTATATCGCGGTCGCGCAGGTATTGCCAAATTGAATATGGACGGTGAGCAGGAAAACCCGTATACTACTGACGTTGATATCAATAAAGAGGATAAACAGGAAATGATTAAGATTAAACTCGACGGCGCACAGGAATTTGAGGTCGCCCCTGAAGTCGCCTCTCACATCGAAGCGCTGAACGCAAAGGCTGACACTGCAATCGCAGAGCGTGATGCACTGAAAGCCAAAGTAGATGCAATGCCTGCTGAAATCGAAGCTGCAGTTGCTAAAGCGAAAGCTGATGCTGATGCCCTTGCTGCTCTGGTTGCTGTTGCTGCTGAAGCCGGTGTGAAGGCTGATGGTCTGGATGCTAAAGGCATTAAAGTAGCTTACGTTAAAGAAGTCTCCGGCCTTGATGTTTCCGAGAAGTCCGACGCGTACATCGACGCAGCGTTCGACATTGCCAAGGAATCTGATAAAATGGCTGAAGTACGTAAAGCGACTACCGCTTCCGACAAATCTGACGGCGCCGAAGAGCCTAAGAAATTAGACCCGCGTGCTCGTTTGGCTAAAATTAAGAAATAAGGAGTTATAAACATGGCAATTCGTTCCGTAGCACTGGCTGGTATGGTTTCTGATACTTCTCTGTATAACATCGACGGCGCTTGCGTGGTTGGTGGCGCAGCAGCCATTCCGGTTGGTACTTTTGTTGGTGTTACATCCGCTCAGCCTGTAGATGGTCACAAAGTTGTTGGCCTTCCCGCTGTAACTGGCTCGGCAGTTAAACCTTACGGTGTAGTTGTTCGATCTCATTACGATACTCCAGATGGCACAGCTCGCGTAAAAGAAGCGGTTAACGTAATGACTCATGGTCGAATCTGGGTTCGTACAACCCTAGAGGCTGCGCCGGCCTTTGGTAGCAAGGTTTACGTAAACGCTAGTGGCGTTGTTGCTGCTAAGGCTGCCGCCACTACTTGGGAGACTGGTTTTACATTTGCTGGTGGTTACATCAAAAACAAGGGCGAAGACCCGCAAGACCTAAGCGTTGATGGCGCACTAGTTGAAGTTCAGCTTATTCAATCAGCAGACTCAACTGTTGCAGCTTAATAATTAATATATATAAAGCCTCCTTCGGGAGGTTTTTTTATGTCATTGCGTGGGGTAAAAACTCGTGTATAATGAATCCGTAGACACATAACTGAAAAGGAACAATAAAGAATGGCCATTAAATTTGATGCAGAACAAGCAAAAATCACCGCTCACCTGGAGCAAATGGGCGTAGAAAAAGCTGATGCCGCTGGTATCTGGACTGTTAGCCAGCTTACCGCTGCTCTGAATCGAGCTTACGAAAAAGAATACGCAGAAAACTCAGTTGTTAATATCTTCCCTGTAACAAATGAAATTCCTGGTCACGCGAAGTATTTCGAATACCCAGAATTTGATGGTGCTGGCATTGCTCAGATTATCGCTGATTACTCTGACGACTTGCCGCTGGTTGATGCGTTTATGAACGAGAAACAAGGCAAAGTGTTCCGTTTCGGTAACGCATTCCTGATTTCTACTGATGAAATTAAAGCGGGTGCTGCAACTGGTCAGTCTCTGTCAACTCGCAAGCAGGAATTGGCTTTCGAAGCGCACGACAACCTGCTTGATAAACTGGTTTGGTCCGGCTCCACTCCGCACGGTATCCCTAGCGTATTCAACCATCCGAACATCAACAACGTTGTTGCTGGTACGTGGAACTCCGCAGCTGCCGTCATGACTGATATCACCGCACTTATTGATGCAATCGAGACTTCGACCAATGGCACTCACACCGCAACTGATATCTTGCTGCCCGCTTCCGCTCGCCGCCTGATGCAAGAGCTGGTTCCCAACACCTCTATCAGTTACGCGCAGCTGTTCGCTACCAACAACTCGGGTATCAATCTGCGTTATCTTCAGTTCCTGGATAACTACGATGGCGCAGGTGGCAAGGCTGCTCTGGCGTTTGAGAAGAGTCCACTCAATATGTCTATCGAGATTCCGGAAGCTACCAACGTTCTTCCAGGACAACCTAAGGACTTGCACTTTAAGTACCCTGTAACATCAAAAGCTACAGGTTTGATCGTTTATCGCCCTCTGACGATGGCAGTAATCAAAGGTATTACCCTAATCTAATAAATCGCCCTCTTCGGAGGGCTTTTTTTACGTCTGTACCAGATGGGATTGTTGGGTTATAATCACTCAACCAGATAAACAAAGGAGACAAAAATGATTCGTTTAGAACACACTGGCGCTTGCCTTATCGTTTACAAGGGTGAGAAATATTTGCCTGGCGACACTTTCGAGGTTGATGTAATTTGCGACGGACTCAAGCGTTTAATCGCAGAGGGTAAACTCACTATTGAAGGTGATGCTAAAGCAACCAAGCAAATCGCGCAAGAAATTGCTAGCAAGAAAAAGCGCAAAGAACCGAAAACCATCTCCGAAGCTGAGACTGGCAACGAGTACAAATAACAAACAGGGCGCTTCGGCGTCCTTTATTGTATGGAGCTAATATGAATGATGCAATTTTGGCGTTTATGCGATCGCTTGTTCCGGCGCTCAAAGCGGTGGATGACGAATCAATTAATGTATGGATTGATTTGGCACGTCTATATGTATGCGAAAGCAAGTTTGGAGCAGACAAAGATAAGGCTGTTGGCCTTTACGCGCTGCACCTAATGCTTGCTGATGGCGCGTTTAAGGGCGAGAATGAAGGGCTTGAAACGTACAGTCGCAGAATGGCAAGTTATGCACTGAGCGGTGAATTCTCTATCACTTATGATACCCAATCAGCAGCATCTGGCGACCTATCATCTTCTCAATTCGGCCGTATGTACAAAGCACTGCTCCGCAAGAGAGGTGGCGGCTTTGGATTGATTACTTCCGCTGGTGGCGGTGGGTGCGGTTGCCGATGAACTACAGCGAAATCGAATCAATCACTCGCTCTGGCATTAACTTCTTTAGTGATGCCAATGGCGTTTATGAAATGAGTACTGGTGATGGGTATGTTGAAATCGTTAACGGCGTTGAAGTGGAGGTGCCAGCGCAAACATTCCAGCTAAAAGGCTTGGTGCGAGAAATCAAGACGCGCGATATCGATGGTGAGTTTATCCAGTTTGGCGATAAGCGCGGAATCTTCACGGCGCAGGTTGAAATTAAGCAGGGTTATCAGATTAAGGTTGATGGTGAGACTTTCGTTGTTGTTGACCCGCGACCTGTAAAACCAACCGGTAAAGTTGTTGGTTATCGACCGATTCTTCGTAGGGTGGCTACTTATGGCTAGTTTTATACCGAAGGCTAATGGCGGGGTTATTGAATTTAGCCGCTCCATTTCTGAATGGATAGATAAGGTTGAATCTGGAGTTGATGAGGTTGTTGCAGGAACCATTATCAAGACAGCTAATGGCCTGGTAGATCAGTCACCAGTTGACACTGGTAGATTTAAAGCCAACTGGCAAATAACAGCAAACTCTCCAGCTCAGCAGTCAGTTATTGACTACGATAAACTTGGAACAGAGACCAAAAGAGCACTCGCAAGACAGGCAAGGGCGGTAGCCAGAGCGAAGGGAACAAAAGTCATTTACATAACAAACAGGCTTGATTACTCAATTCACCTTGAGTATGGCGGCTCGGGTCAAGCACCAAACGGCATTATTAGGATTGTTCAGATGAGGCTTGGTCGATACTTCCAGGAAGCAGTAGAGGAGGCTAAACGTGCACCATGAATTGTCTATAGCTGCCAGGAAATATGTTAATGATTTGCTGGTGAGGAGCTTCCCAGTCAGATATCCAGTATCCTGGGAGAATGTTGCCTTCACTCCTCCAGCAGATGGCTCTATCTGGCTTAAGTACGACTACACAGAAGTTGATACTGTAACCTACGGATTAAGCAGGAAGTGCAAATACTACGTAGGCATGGTGCAGATTTCTGTTTTCTTCAGCCCTGGAACTGGCATTGACAAGCCTAGACAAATCGCTAATCAATTGGCAGAATCTATCGTTGATGGTACAATGCTTGACAGCGGGACCATTTATGAGTCTGGAGTTGTTAACCCGGTTATCAAATCCAAGTCTGGGTGGTTTATCCCGGTTCATTTTTATGTTCGTCTAGACTAACAAAAGGAAAAATACATGGCTCATTTATCAAATGGCACGCAGGTCTTCGTAGAAGGCACTCGCGGAACTGCAATTAAAGTAACTGCAATCTCTAACGCACCTAAACCAGTTTTAACCGTATCTAGCGCATCTGGCCTGGCTAAGGGTGACTACCTTCTGTTTACCGCCTCCACCTCAACCCTACTTAGCGACAAGCAGGTGAGGGTAACTGAAGTTTCTGGAACTTCGGTAACAGTTGAAGGTATTGATACCTCTAACACCACTAAGTTCCCGGCAGGTCTAACTGGTGAGGTTGTTAAGATTGAATCTTGGTTCGAAGTTCCGTGCGTTCAGGACGTTTCAACTGACGGCGGCGAACAGCAGTTTGTTAACTTCCAGTGCCTTTCTGATGACCGCGAACAGCAGATTCCGACTTATAAGTCTGCGGTAACGAACACCTTTACCTTCGCTCATGAGTACACCAACCCGGTTTATCCAGTTCTGCGTAAGTACGATGAGTCAGGCCAGGTTGTCGCGATTCGTCTGTTCGTACCTCGCGCTCAGGAAATGCGTTTGCAGTCCGGTACTATCGCTTTCAACGACACCCCTACCATTGGTGTTAACGAAATCGAAACGGTATCCATCGCTGTATCCATTCGTGGTAAACTGTCCTCTGTGGCTGCTAAAGTTTAAAGCATAAACCCTCTTCGGAGGGTTTTTTATTGCATAGCACTTTTTGCTAAAGCGTTAATTCAATCTTCCTGTATAGTTAACTCATCGAAACGAAATGAGAGATTAAAGAAATGAATAACGTTAAAAACGCCATCAAACTTACTGCGGTTCTGGTTGCTTTTTATGCGGTAGTTCAGATTGTTAACCCAACTGGCGAGGCTGATGCAAACAGCAAGGCAAACAAATATACTGTTGAGTTTGCTAAAGCTGAGCGAGCATGTCAGGAGCTTGTAGGCGGCAAGGTTGACCAAATCATGAGATACGGCAAAGAGGTTTGTAAGGACTCGGCCGCTAAGATTGCAAAAGAAAACACTAAGTAATAGAATACACACTCACAAACAATAAGAGGATTAACTAAGATGGCAAAGTTCAAACTTTCACTGGCGGCACTCCCAGACTTTAAGCTACCAGTAAAATTTAAGCTGGCTAACGACCAGGATGTAGAGGTTATCTTTACAGTCAAGCACAAGAAAACATCTGAGTTGCAGGAATTACTTAGCAAGGAAGACTTGAGCACCAAAGAGCTTATTATGGCAATTGCCTCTGACTGGGACCTGGAAGAGGAATACAACGAGGATAACGTTAATGAGTTCTCTGACCTATTTCCGGCATCAACCGTTGCTCTTACCACTGCTTACATGCAGGCACTAGCAGGTCAGCGGGTAAAAAACTAAAACGAGCGGTGTATCTACAGTACCAGTCAGATCCAACTGACGCCGAACTGGAAGCGATTGGGATGCGCCGCTCTGATTACGAAGACGAAGAGCCTGAAGTTTTACACTTCGACGACAACATGATGAAGGCTTGGGACATTTATTGTTCAATGGCCACGCAATGGAGGGTTGGAGCTAACGGAGCTACAGGGTTAGATTACAACGTGCTAAATTTCCTCTTTAGAGTGTATAATGTCTCAGAAGAAGAATTGGTGCTCAGTGATTTACGCATCCTTGAAGCTAAGGCTCTCGAGATGATGGATAATCTGAGAAAAAAATAACCCGCTTCGGCGGGTTTTCTATTATGGAGGCTTAGATGGCAACAAATGAATTAGCCGGAATCACACTAGCCGTAGACGTCTCGCAGGTAGACAGAGGTACGCAATCCCTGCAAAAGTTCAGGCAGGCAAACCAGAAAGCCGCTTCCGGTATTAGTGAATTCGTCAATGCTGAGCAGGTTGCTAAAAACCAGGCTAGAGATACTGCGAGAGCACTTGCTGAGCAACAGGCGTCACTAGCTAAGCTGCAAACAGCTATTGATCCAACTGCGGCAAAGTTCCGTAAGCTGCAAGAGGCTGCTGTAGGTCTGGATAAGGCTTTCGCGGCTGGAGTAGTTCCTGATGAGGAGTTTTTCCGGTTAGGTGAGGCGCTTGAAACGCAAAACGCAAAACTTGCTCGTTCACGCGCGGCTCTAACTGAAGAGGGAAGAGCGGCGGCGCAGGCTGCAAAGGATAAGGCAAAAGCAAAGGCTGAGGCGGATAGATTCATTGCATCACTTGAGCGACAGGCTCAAGCGGCAACATTAACGAGAGAGGAGTACCTAAAGTTACAAGCGGCCCAGCTTGGAGTTAGTTCCCAGGCTGCACCCATCATTGACAGAATCGCCGATGCATCACAGAAGGCAAACACCCAGCTAATTGCTCAGAGCAAGGCCTTTCAACGCTCTGGCTTAAGCGCAGGTCAATACAAGGCTGCAATCTCTCAACTACCAGCGCAGATTACTGATATTGGCACGTCTCTTGCTGGCGGAATTCCGATTTGGCTTATTGCAATTCAGCAAGGCGGACAAATTAAGGATGCATTTGGAGGCATTGGTAACACATTTAGGTTTGCGCTTGCTGCTTTAAACCCGTTCAACGTAGCAGTTGGGGTTCTCGGTGGCGCGCTTGTTGCTCTAGGTATCGGTGCTGCGCAGGCAGAGAGTGAATTCAGAGCATTAAATTCTGCCATTGCGTTCTCAAACAACTCCACAATCGCATCAATCTCGCAGGTTAGAGAGTTGGTTAGCTCTGTTTCTGATGCTACTGGTGCAACCAGAGGACTTGTGACTAGCATCGCAACAAGCCTTATTGAGCAAGGGAACCTTACGCTGACGCAGATTGACAAGATTACCAAATCAACCGCCAGATGGGCGCAGTTGACAGGTAAGGATGCGAAGGAGATTACTGGTTACTATAACCAGATTGCAAGCGACCCAATCCAGGGTTTAGTTGATTTGGATAAGCGCTTTAACTTCCTCACGCAGGGGCAGTTGACGACAATCGAAAACCTAAGAAAGACAAAGGGAGAGGTTGAGGCTGTTACCGCCGCGATTGATATTTTCAGCAAGTCGCAGGAAGCCAACCTTAACGACATAGCAGCGCAGTTAACTCCACTTGAGTTAGCCTGGAATGATTTCAGAAAGTACATCTCTGATATCTGGGATGCAATTAGTCGTAGAACGGTTGGGGCGCTGAACCTGTTTGTTGATGTAATAGCCGGGACAATTGAACAGATTAAGGTCTTCATTAACCAAGGTGACGCGCTGATTGGTGAGTTTGTAATTAGCGCAACTCAGGCATTGCAGAATATCCCAGGCCTTGATGGTGTCGGTGATGATGTAATCAAGAGTCAGCAGAAGATTATCGATGCCGCCAAGAAGCAAAACCTTGAGCTAGAGAAGTCTATCAGGGAGAGAGATGCCAGAATCAGAGAAGGAGAACTTGGTTACGTTACACGCAGGGAAAATCAGAATTCCAATGAGCAATCAGGTACTGATGAGGAGTTTGCAAAAAGGAAGAAGGCGCTTCAGGATGAACTTGATGCGATCAAGAAGAGCAGGAAAGAAGAAAATGGTAGGGTTAAAGAGCAAAGAGACCTTACAATTGGTTACGAATCTGGCGTGCTGGCACTTCAGGCTCAACTAAAGGTACTTCAGGAAAATAGGGATATTGGCGCAGTAATAAGCAATGAGCGCAAGCAGTACCTTCAGGAGGAGGCTAAATTCAGTATTCTTGAGCAGAGGCAACTTGATGGCTCAATCACCAAAGAGCAAGCAAGGCTTCTCATTGAAAAGGATAAAGTTCTTGAGTTGGCAAGGCAGAAGGCTGAACTAGGTGACCAGGTTGTTTTGCAGGAGCGAGCCAATAAGTTAGCTCAAGATAACCGCAAAAAGATTATTCAGATTAACAACGAAGCAAGCAATATTGATTTGGGCGCTGGATTATCATCTCGTGAACTGCAGAGAGCCAAAGAGATTCAGGCTCTTCAGTCCAATCAGGTTAATGCTGGTGGTGCAATTGATGACGTGGATTTTCAGCAGCTACTAGAAGCAAGACGCAACTTTTATGCTCAGGAGGATGCGCTACGTGAAAACTGGCTCGCTGGCGTGAATCAATCCTTTGCCAATTGGGCTGAGAGCGCGACGGATGCATTCTCAATTGCTGGAAGTTTAACCACTACGGTCTTTGAAGGCATTACCGACCAGATTACAAATCTTGTAACAACTGGCGAAACAAACTTCAGAGAGTTTACGGTTAACATTCTTAAGCAGATCGCTAAGATTGCAACCCAGCTTCTGGTTGTTAAGGCC
>OEQN01000079.1_pt1 | contig 26217 bp, 26 predicted proteins | sample 1539781 | NCBI WGS metagenome assembly OEQN01 (sample SAMEA3891236, study PRJEB23780) | metagenome | biome: terrestrial biome; feature: animal house; material: water of meat washing | place: Italy | collected 2015-05-12 | reverse complement strand
CAATATAATTTTCAAATGAATAAGCCTACACCTAAAATTTATCGTACAACCAATTGGTCTTCATATAACCGAGCACTCATTAATCGTGGAAATATTGCCATTTGGTTTGATCCTACTACGCAATGGTATGCTCAACCAAAAAGTAAACAAGGTCGAAATCAAACCTATTCTGATGTAGCTATTCAGTGTTGTTTGATGATCAAATCTTTATTTCGATTATCTTTGCGTATGGTCACTGGCTTTGTTCAAAGTCTCATTCATCTGTGTGGTCTAGATTGGACAGCTCCAGATTATTCCACCATTTGTAGAAGACAAAAGCATATTGATATTCAAATTAGCTATGAAAAGAGTTGTAATGGACTGCATCTACTCGTCGATTCCACGGGCTTGAAGTTTTTAGGTGAAGGTGAATGGAAGCGTAAAAAACATCAGCCTGAATATCGTCGACAATGGCGCAAGCTTCATATTGGCATTGATGCTGAAACACTTCAAATACGGGCAGTTCAACTCACAACCAACAATGTGAGTGATTCACAGATGCTTAGTGATTTACTCGATCAGATTCCACAAGATGAACAACTGCATTCCGTATATACCGATGGAGCTTATGATACCAAGCAGTGCAGACAGGCCATTGCGGATCGGCAAGCACAAGCAGTGATTCCACCAAGAAAAAATGCGAAGCCATGGAAAGATAAAAAAATGGGCTCGCTAGAACGCAATGAACCGTACCGAGATTGTAGGAGACACATTTTCTTGAGAGAATGTCGCTATGACAAGATTAAAATACACCGCAGAAATCAAAGAACGAGCAGTACGTTTGCTGCTTGAATCTGAACAAGATTATCCTTCTACTTGGGCTGCAATTACAGCTATTGCTCCTAAAATCGGTTGTACCCCTGAAACTTTGCGTGCTTGGCATCAAAAACATAAACAACTACAGAATCCAGCCGTAGTGCAACTTCTGTCAGATCAACAGCGTATCAAACAACTAGAACGTGAAAACAAAGAGCTACAACGAGCCAATGAAATTCTTCGTAAGGCAGCTGCTTTTTTCGCACAGGCGGAGTTAGGCCGCCCACACAAATAATGGTTGATTTCATTCGTGATCATAAAGCCCTGTATGGTGTTGAAGCGATTTGTCAAATATTGCCAATTGCCTCATCCACTTACTATCGCCAGCTTGATCTAGTACAGAACCCTGAAAAGCGTTCGAAACGAGATTTACACGATCAACATTATGCTGAGCAAATTAAGTTAATTTGGCAAGAGAGCCATGGGCGTTATGGCATTCGTAAAGTTTGGCAACAACTTAAACAAGAAGGATATTCTATTGCCCGCTGCACGGTAACACGCTTGATGAAACAACTTGAAATACAAGGTGTATGGCGTGGTAAGAATAAGCGTACGACACATCATGATGATCAGCAAAAAAGAGCTGATGATTTAGTTAAGCGTGATTTCACAGCTCAACATCCCAACAACCTTTGGGTCGCTGACTTTACCTATATTCAGACTCATTCTGGGTGGGTATATACGGCATTTATCATTGATGTGTTCTCACGAGCAATCGTTGGTTGGAAAGTTTCCACCCGAATGAATACCGATATGGTACTTCATGCCCTTGAGCATGCACTCAATAGTCGGGGTATGCCTAAGAATGTGATTCATCATAGTGACCGAGGGGTGCAGTATCTTTCAATCCGCTATACTCAGCGATTGGAAACTGCGAACTTAAGAGCCTCTGTAGGAACAACGGGAGACTCGTATGATAATGCACTGGCTGAAACAGTGAATGGTTTATATAAAACGGAGGTGATTGAATATTTGAAATCTGATTGGTTAGGCTTAGCTGATGTTGAATTAGCTACATTGAATTGGGTAGACTGGTTTAACAAAAAGCGGCTACATAGTTCTATTGGCTATGTTTCACCATTTGAGTTTGAAAATATGTACTATGATAAAATCAACACCTTAGATTGTGTTGCATAACTTAAATAAACTGTCTCCGATATAGTCGGTACGGTTCATCCTGACTACTTACCTCATCTATCACTGGTTCAAGCAAATAAGCGTGCAAATAAATGGGATTTACCTTTTCCTGTCTTTAAGCCAGATGGTAAATATTCACCTTGGTGCGCCCACCTGAGCGATGTTGCATTATGGTTGACAAGCATTCAGCAAGAGGGTAAAAAAGATTGGACAGCAATGCATAGCTAAAACGCTAAATTATTGATTAAAATCATGAGTGGTTGCACCGCATTTGCACCTTGCATCACTCAAAATGTCCTAAATTATTGTTTATTATAATTATTCAAAAACTATCTGTCCCACCTACCATAGGAGCCACAATCAAATTATTTGACAATTGATACGGACCAATATACATATGAATTCATCACTTTTTCGACCGGCCCAGTATACTGCATCTACACTTTCGGCTCATCTTTTATCATGTGTTCTGTGACTATGAAATACTCATAATATAAAAAAGCCAGACGAATCTAAAAGGCAACCATCAGATAGCCTCTAAATCACATCATTTTTTAAAAAGCATACTTTTTAAGACATTATCTTTGAAAATGAAGTGGTGAATCAATGCCGCACAGGCATGTAAACCCACGAGTGCAATAAAGAGATTCCCTAAAAATTGATGCGCATCTGCAATATAGTCACTCCCCCAAACAGTGCTCAAAAGCGGTAAATTTAACGATAAAACTTGGAAATTATCAGTAAAACTCGATAATGTCATCCAACCCGCAATTGGAACAATACATAGGCTTAAGTAAAGGAAAAATCTGACCGTTTTAAATAACATTATCTGGTAAGAATTAATTATTTCAGTTTTAGGAATACTTTTTCTATACAGAAAAACAAAACTCAATCTCAAGAAAAATAAAATAAATATTAAAATCCCACCTGCAACATGAATCTGGCCTTTCCAGTCTGTTATTGTGGGATCACCTGCAGTCAGATACACCATTGCAACTAAAGCAAAGGTAATCCAATGCATGATTATTATAGGTTTTGGATAGTTATTCTTCATCGCTTTTCCTAAGTTTTAAATATTTTTATAAAACGGAGCTGTTAAAAAAAAGCTTAAACGAAAAATGTAAAGAAAAATAGAATGCTCAGCTTTTCATTCAGACTAAGCCTTACTTAAACCTTAAAAATCAATTGACTGCCTATCCACTATTTCCAACATCTTGAAGATTAGAGTACTTTTAAATACAACATCCTTCATCGCTTCAAGTATTCCTTACATCCTTTGTAAAACTTCTGGTTGAACATTTGTGCTACATCATCTTTTCTAAACACTATGCTCTGCTACCTTTAATTTATTATGATGTATGTAGATAGCCCTAATATCCTTTAGAGTGTTCCATAAATTCATCGATAATTACATCTTCCAGTACATGGCAAAGGTAACCATATAAATAATTTTATAGACTATTGATTATATTGTATAAATCATAAACCAGCATTATTCATTAATTTAAAGTCTAATTTATGATATTAAGAAGAACAGGGAAAACAATAAAGAAACATAGTGATTCACTCCAATATGCCTCAATATTCTGAACACAAAAAATTAACAGCGACTGAATTCAATAGTTTAATGACTATGGCTATTCAGCAATCATTTAATGCGATCGTCATTACAAATGCCTGCTTTGAGAATAATGGCCCACACATCCTTTTCTGCAATCCAGCATTTTGTGAAATGACAGGTTATAGCGAAGAAGAGTTAATTGGACAATCGCCCCGTATCTTACAAGGGCCTGAGACAGATCTAACCGTGATTCAGGAATTAAAAGATTGCATATCTAATGGACTATTTTTCCATAACCATACGATTAATTATCGCAAAGATAAAACACCGTACGATGTAGAGTGGAACATCTCCCCGATTAAAACTGAAACAGGTGAAATCACCCATTTTGTATCCGTTCAACGAGATATCACGGAAAAAAACGAAAGTCTTAAATATCAAGCGATGCTGGTTGCAGCGATCAATACAACACCCGATACGATAGTGATCACGGATGATCAAGCTAAAATTAAATTTATGAATCATGCCGCAGAGGAACTCTCGGGCTACACCCTAGCAGATTTAAAAGATGAACCTATCACAAAATTATATCCACATGATCAAAAGCTGATAGAACTACAAAGAATAAAAAATCAGGATATTGAAAATAAAGACCACGTATATGAAAAGCATTTCTTAGAGCTCGTTTCATCCCCTCTAAAAGACCGTAATGGCACAATTACACACAATGTGAGTATCGGTAGAAATATTAATCATCATATCGAGATCAAGAGTCAACTTGAAGAGTGGGCCAATTACGACAGTTTGACGAGCATTTTTAATCGTCGCTATGGTGAACATCTTCTAGATACCATTCAAAAAGACATGTGCAATGAAGATAACTCTTGCTGCGTGTTATTGGCTGATATCGATTACTTTAAAACCATTAATGATACTCATGGTCATGCATTAGGAGATAAGGTCTTACAACAAGTCATGCATGAGCTCTCCAAAAATTTGCGTAGCAAGGACACTCTCATTCGTTGGGGAGGAGACGAAATATTAATCGTATTACCAAGTATCAAACTAGATTCAGCTTTGAAAATGGCTGATCGACTACGCACAGTCATTGAATCTTGTAAGTTTCCGAGGATTGAAGAAGTGACTATGTCCTTTGGAGTAGTGACTTGGAAAAGGAAAGAGCTTAAAACAAGTGTTCTACGAAGAGCAGACGAGCAATTATATCTTGCTAAAGCAAATGGTCGTAACTGTATATTTCCACACTCAGTACTTTAAGCTAAACCCCTTATAAATCGATAAATTGCCCCAGTTAAAACTTTCTAAGCTCGATATTAAAACTCTAGATCCTAAAAGTCGCATTTTCTAACCTTGATTAAAAAATGCGACTTCATACATTTTAAAATTTATAATTTAACGCAACTACAGCAGACCTGCCGTCTCCCATATAGCCAGTTTTGTAGTTTGCAATGATGCGGGTGTAGTACTGCTCATCAAATAAATTATTAATATTTAGCGACACGCGGGTTTTCTCATTAAGATCATAAGCACCATACAAGCTTGCTACAACATAATCTTTTTGTTCCGCTTTTATTAGGTTAGGCTGAGCTCGTGTTCCCATATTGATATAATCATAGCTTGAACCATACCAGTTTAGACTCCCACCAACTCTCAATCCAGAAAGATCACCACTAAACTGGTAGTTTGTATTGAATTTAGCTGTCTGCTTTGGATTTGCGATATTAATTTTTTTGCCTTTCGCATCCTCTGTGTCATTGTATGCATATCCAAATGTAAGCGTCCATGCATCCGTAAGTTGACCTAATGCTTCAACTTCAAAGCCTTTCGTTTTAGCACCTTTCACAGCTCTATAACGCGCTTCAATGCCATTTAACCCAGTCCCAGCGATTTGTTCAGCGACATTGTCTTTTTGAGCATAGAAAACTGCCGCATTGACGTCTAGATGATCATCAAAGAAGCTATTTTTTAAACCTAGCTCTGTATTACTGCCAGTAACAGGATCCAAGAAATTATCATTAGCATCTAAACTCGACTGTGGTTTAAAGATTTCGGTATAACTTGCATAAATAGTGCTAGTTGGAAAAATGTTATACGTAGCAGCCACATAAGGCACAAAAATACTAGATTGCTTTTGCTTTGAAGTCGTACTGATGAGTTGGCCTTGATTGAAGTTACGGGTTTTAGTCTCCCAGTCAGACATACGTCCACCGGTGAAAATCTTGAACTTGTCTGCGATGTTCCATCGTGTATTAATAAAAGTTCCAAACATTTTGGTGTCTGTTGTTTTGTCTACACCCGTTCTTTCTGGTTTGAAATCAGGAGATGCATTTCCGTAGAAATGTTCAATATCATTAATTGTATTTCCTGCTGAGTAAGTAGGGTAAGTGAGTCCATATTCATTAGCTTCTCTATCCCAACCATTAAAACCAAAGACCACTTGATGTTCTCGGTTAAATAAGTCGAATAGTCCATTGACTGTTAAATCATATGTATTTTGATTCAAATCCCCTTCAGATGCCCAATGTGAATAACTTAAACCCGTGCCATCTTTGTTTAAATTTCCATTGTATGCATATGATGTTTTAGCAAATGCATCCAGATCCTGTCGACTGAATGAAAGTTTAGCCTTCCATCTGTCATTAAAGTTATGGTCTAAATACACATAACTATTTTGTAATTCACGTTGCCATCTCACCCAGTTCATCGAACCAAAGTTATCTTCTGATGAAAAGTTAGTTTGACTCCCATCGCTATAGAAAATTGGTACACCTCCACCAAGACCGTGAGGGTCATCATCTTGGTAATCAATACCCAAAGTAAGTTGAGTTTGATCAGTGAGTTTAGACGTTAATGATCCTGAAATCGTTGTTGTATTCTTTTCATAATAATGTTTCCCTGTTCCACCGTCTGATGTCGCAACAATTAAACGTGCGTTAAGTTTATCATCAGCTAACAGCCCGCCACTAATATCTCCAGTAAATCTTCGCCCATCGAAAGTATCGTAACTTGCTCCAAGCTGTGCATTAAACTCTTGTGTTGGTTTTTTATGGACCATATTAATTGATGCAGAAGGCTCACCCAGCCCAGTGTTTAGGCCGTTTACCCCCTTTAAAACTTCAATGTGATCATAAATTGCTGTATCAAACACAGGCATGGCAATTACGGAACCACTAACACCTGAATAAGATGATGCAATACCATCAATTTGAATATTATCGACTGCAAACCCACGAATGTTGTAATTTGGGCGTTCGCTATCGTTATATCCAATACTTACTCCGGGTACTTGTTGCATCACGTCTGCAACAGTCGCTAAGCCTTGATCCTGCATTCTTTGCTGTGTAACAACAGTCACTGTCTGAGGTGTTTCCTTCAATGCAATATTCATTTTGGTTGCTTGAGAAGACTTACTCTTTTTATATTTTTTACTGTTTTCCGTAGCATCCTCCCCGTCTTCAGCCTGCACCACTATAGGAGCTAAACTTGCTACTGGCTCAGATGCTGCTGCATAAAGATATGAACTAAATAAAGGAGTTGAAAGAACGATAAGCCAAATTTTATTAGGTGGGAAATACTGCATACCACAAGTTACCATTTGCAAATGAGAATCATTGTATACTAATTATCATTTATATATTCTGCACAAATAGAATATTTACACAAAATAATTGAGTGTTTATGCGCATGTTCTACATTTATAGGTTATGAGGACAGATCATGCGTATTCTCTCAAGTCCCCTAAAAATTTGTAGATTCGAAGTTTACAATCAGGTCTTGTAAGTTGCCTTCTCGTCGCGTGTAATTCGACGAGAAGTTAGTTTGAGGTATTAATCATACAAATAATTCAGATGAGTAAAATTACATGAAGGCCATTCTAGTTCCATGAGCTCTAGAATGGCCTTGCATAAAATGTTGATGCTATATGTTAAATCTTAGGAATTTAACTAAAAATGTTATCCCGATTCTTTTAGATAGAATTAAAAAGTTCTACATAACATGCTTCAGGCACCATTAGTAATTAATGGTATAACTTAGTGCAAAAGTACGACCTTCCGCTGGGATCGCTAACAATGAGTTAGCATTGGTCACTGCTGCTTGTTGGGCGAATACAGTTTTATATTGATTACCCCATAGATTATAAACACCAAAGTCCATACGGCCTTTCGCTACTGGAAAATGTGCTAATACATCCATAGTCGTATAACCTTTAATCTCTGCTGCACTGTTACTATCACTCAATCCAGCTGCTTTTAACTCTAGGTCATCTTTATAGGCTTTGTCAGTTCCTTTGATTGCAAGCATTTGAGCACGTACACCATAGCCATCTTCATTATTCCATTCTGCAAACAATGTGCCTTTCATTGGTGAAACTGCAAAAGCATTTAACTCATGCCAGTTATTGGCCACATCCTTATACTGGCCTCTTGTATACCCCAAAGTTCCACCCACCTTATAATTTTCCATAAATGGGTAACTTACTGTTGCCTCCGCACCATAAACTCGCTGATCTGTGTCGACAACATTTACAGATCGATCCGAGTTAAATTGAACGACTTTATCAGAGGTATTATAGAAACCTGTTAAGCCCAAATTTAAGCCTGTGTCTTGATTTAAGCGCCAGCCTAGTTCATAGCTATTCACAGTGATTGGAGCGATACCAGACGTGGTTAAAGTATATGCTGCAACATCACGCAATACACGTTGTACATCTGGATAGCTATAGCCTTGAGAAAAATTGGCATAGACTTGTTGAGTATCAGTGAGTTTATAGACAGTGCCTAGATTAAACAGAAATTTGTCTGAATCTGTAGAGTCTGCCGCCATTAATGTATATGGCTTACGTGCAGTTAAATAGCTGTCTGTGTCTGCCTGAACATATTGGTAACGTACCCCAGCTTGAATATTAAGCTGATCAGTTACGGCATAGTCCCCTTGCACAAATGTACCAATATTCTGAATTTCAGTATCTGGTCCTGAGCCTTGTTTTTCTCCAGTTGGGGTATAAACTAAACCATTATTGCTTGGCGTGTAGTAGTCTGCCCACTGATGGTCTTTTTCCCAATCATAGTCTAAGCCATAAGTTAGTTTTAAATCACGGTCAGCAACTACAAGATCAGACTGTAAAGTTGAACGAATACCTGCGTAATCCACATTGGATTGACTTTGCTTTACACTAACACCGTCAGCTGAATAACCATAAGGTACGAAGCGTGACTTCTCATTTCGATAGTATGCCTCAACATTCAGAACTTGACCTAAAAAATCCTGATTTTGGTACTGCGTATTAAAAGCATAACGTTCAGTAAAAGGCTGATTATCTAAGCTCCAACCTTTGACCGCTTTGTAAGATGGATCTGTTTTTGTGAGTAAATAAGAATAATCAGGCCCATATTCTGTATCTTGTTCATCTTTATAGTACTGAGCACCAAAACTTAAACTTTGGTTGTCAGTTAAATTAAAGTTTAAACGACCATTCACATCAATAGTATCAGTATCCATGGTGCTGCCCTGCCAAGGACTTAATGAAATACGATCCCCATTACCATCAAATTGGGAGCCTCGATTAGTATAGTCTAAGCCAAGAAAACCGTCGACTTTATCATTTGTAAATGAAGCTGTTTGTCCCACTTGATAAGCCAAACTATCACCTCGGAAGTTATCTGCCGATGTCACACCCAATTTGGTTTGAAAACTGCCTGGTTCTGATTTATCAGCACGTTTAGTAATAATATTAATAATCCCGCCTGTCGCACCTGAACCATAAATACTGGTCGCACCAGAAACCACTTCAATGTGATCAATCATATTTGGGCTAATACTATTTAACTGACGTGACACATCACGTGAACCCGTTTGTGATACCCCATCAATCATTACAAGTACATTACGTCCACGCATAGTTTGACCATAATTACTACTCGTTCCACTGCTTGGTGCTAAAGATGGAACCAGTTGCGCCAAAACATCTGCAACTTTACGACCTGGGCCAGCCTGTTGCGCAATTTGATCAGCAGAAATGGTTTGGACAGTTCCTGCAATTTCGGAAATGCTTTTCGGTGTACGTGTTGCTGTCATCACGATAGTTGGAAGTTTAGCTTCAGTATTTTGTGTTGTAGAGTCATTTGTTGCTGTGTCTTCAGCATACAGTTGGGTACAAATAGCTGCCGTAAGTAGACAAAGACTAAAGTGTGACAAGCGCATTTTTATTTCTCTTCTGTAAAATATTTTCGAGAATGATAATTATCTTTATTGTAAAACTTTTTATTATATTTTTAATGCAGTAAATTCTATCTTGAATACGAAAAAGCAGCCTTCATTTCAAGCAGGTGTTGATCGTCATACGCTAGCATTTCTATACTTACTTTCAATGAGCTCCAATACGATATAGGTCATATTGTCATGCAGCAGACACCTATTATGAATTTGGTTTTTAAAAACCCATTTTCGGAAAACTTTCTGTGAACTCATTTAGGAGCGAATTGAGCTAGGAATATAACGAATAATAGGCAAAGGGCTGCATCGAGAAACCAATCATTGGAAGAAATTTGGAGATTAAGAATTCCTCGGGGACAAGCTAACAATCATTAAACCTATAATATTTATATAATAAAATGAATTTTTCTTGACATTCACAGAAGATTTTTTGCTAGGAATACTTTTTAGCTATGTCATTAAACTACTTATTAACAAAAGTATTCTGCCTGACATAGCCCTCTTCAAATTATCTAAAATAACTGTTCTATAATTTAAATAGATTTGAGGAGGAATGATTGGGGTTGATTAAGATAATGTAATATTAGTCATCACGACCAAATTAAAACTAATAACCTTCAGATCAACTTGAAAATTTTATCGCTATTGAGACTTTGGAAGAACATTTCAAAACCAGGACGAATATCTTCGCCATCAACAGTGATATATCTTAAATTTGAATGCAACATTGTGCTGCAAGAGTTTTTATCTACAGTTGCCTGAATAGAGTATTCAGTACCGAATTGATCTTTGACAGTAACATTTTTCTTTAACATTTTTTCTATACCTATAATATTAATTCATTTAAAAAACAATATAATCAAATATTTAGTTAGGCAACTTTATAGTTAAATTTAAATAATTGATTTAAAGCGGTATAGAATGTTCTACCATCTAAATTTAAGTCCACTTCGATTCCAGACTGAAGCAGCACACGCTTACCCACCTCAATAGATTTCAAGCCATCACGGGTATTTTGCATTTTATTTAGAGGAATTAACGAGACTATAATTTCAGTACCATTTGAAGATTTAGCAATTAAGGTATTAAGTTTTTTCAATTTCCACCAGTTTTTTTCATATATTCCAACAAGGAATAAATATTTAATTAATAATTTTTAGTCATTAAAAAAGCACTGTTCAGTGCTTTTTTATATTTAATGCTTCTTATAAAGCAACAATATTTACAGCATTTGGGCCTTTTTGACCTTGCTCTATGCTGAATGACACTTGTTGCCCTTCATGCAATGTTTTGAAGCCTGAACTAGCGATTTCGCGAAAGTGAGCAAAAACATCTGGACCAGATTCTTGTTGAATGAAACCAAAGCCTTTAGTTTCATTAAACCATTTAACTGTACCGGTAACTGTAGTAGACATAATATATCCTGCTGAATTTTAATAATTTTAGTCAAAAATAAATGACTAGATGTAACTTTGAAAATAATAAAAGTGGAGCTTAAGATCTGAAACAACGGAGGATTATGACTAAAACTGCGATACTTAAAGAAGATTTACTAAACATTACTTTTTTCTAGTTAGGCCAAGTATACATGAAAAAAATAAATATTCAAGTTATTTATAGCTGTCATAAATTTTAATTATATTAGGTGTTTCCTGCAATCAATTGAAACGTCCTTAAAAATAGTAGTTGTAGCATCTAAAAAAAAGCCCTAGTCGTGTGCTGAGCCTTAGAATAGCTTGAACCAAAATATTGAGGCTAGAGGTGAAATTTCAAACGTTTCGCATAAGGTGTACTATGGGTTCATTCTGGATAAATAAAATAGCCTTTAAAGAAAGTTTTTTAGGATCAATAATGAATAATAAAGTTAGATTAATCTTTTGCATCGCCCTACTCTCAAATTTGGGAGCATGTGTTGGCAATATGAACCCTACAGGCGGCAATAGTAGGCCTGATTATCCCTATTACATCACGACACAACCAATGATCGTGAAAAAGATCAATGTACCTATAGGCACAAAACTAGAATATGAAGAACAACATTTTAAATCAGGCCAACAAGATTCATTACTGAACGAAAAAAAACTCATCAGGATTTCCTTCCCAGAAGATCAATCAATGAATTGGGCTGGTGTACCCATTGGTTTTATTCACAAATATTTTAACTCAGAAATGAAAGGCTTCAGCGTTTATGCACGCTTCAACCAACTCCCTAGCAATAAGCAGACACGATTTTCTCAACTTTGGCAGAAATGTAGTGATGACTTAGGCATTCGTGTTAAAAATACGGATGATTGGACATTCAATCTCAATAATATCGCCGATATCGATAGTTGTAGTGTGAATTATCAACGATACTTTAAAGATAACGTCCAACAACAACATTATCTTGATCAGCTTTACCAAGAAATGCAAAAAGCAGGAACAGTGAAATAGCTCTTGGGTATTCAAATAATCACAACTATACAAAATCCTCCATACTTAAGATTTTTAATACTCACAAAGCACTGTTTTGATTTAACTTAAATAAAGATAAAGCGCCACACGGCGCTCTATCTAGACTTATGCTGAGGATAATATATTAAATATGCATCGTTATGCCTAATTGGAAAGCTCTACCTGGTAAGGGTGCAATATATTTTAATGGAGAGTTTTGCGGCCGTGCATCTTCATCCAGCAAATTAGAACCATTGATAAAAAGATCAAAACTGGCGTTTTTCAACGTCATTTTTTTACGAATATCTAAATCGAGCAAATTGTATGCAGGCAATGGTACTTCCTCACCCACATTTTTACCTAGGTAACGAGGTTTGTCATAATAAATACTAGACAGCCGCGCTGACCAATTCTCTAATGTCCACTCAATATTTGCACCATAGCGGTTGGTTGGCATATTGGGCAAATAGATTCCATCATTGGCTAAACGTAAACGATCAGGATGTGTCGCTTTATTCTTGACCAAATCTGCAAAGCCACCTACTTTTAAATCCCCAAAGTTGCCGAGGGAAAACATATGGTTCATATCCAACTCAAAACCATTCACTTTTGTATCGGTTTGCTTCCAATACTTCAGTGGTAAACGGTTCCGCATAGAAGCACCTGAGTGGGACAAATACAAATAGTCCTCAAAATCCATTTGGTACAATGAAACTGCAATATTGGTCGAGTCCCAATTCAGGGTAGTTGTAAACTCTAAACCCTGCATGACTTCTTTGTTGAGTTGTTGATTTCCTTCTTCTTGGGTCATGACTGAGTAGTGAGGGTTGCTGGCATAGAGTTCATTGATTTCGGGTGCTCGTTCAGACTCACTGTACTGAAGTCTGAAACCTAAAGAGTCTGTAAATCTAAACTCCGATCCGATATAAAAACTATTCAGATCAAAGGACTTATCTTCAAGCGTACTATTTGAAGCATTACGCGCCAACTTAAAGCTCTGATCCTGAATCTCATGTTTCACTTTCTCGACACGATAACCAGCATCAAAAGAAATTTTATTGAAATCTAGTTTTTCCTGAATGAATATTGCATGAGAAACTGTATTCACATTCGGTAAATAACGTTCTAAACCTGAGCCCTTAACCTGTCTGGCATTTATAGACGTTCCTATTTCTCCAGTCAGGTTTTTATAGGGCATGTGTTCAAATACAAACTCAGCTGTATTAGTATCAAATTTATACTCATTGGCTTTTCTTGCACCAATGTACTCCCCAGATGTGTTTGACAGTCTAGATGCTTTTAGCTGCACACTCTTCAGCAAACTTAATGGCTCTCTAAACAGGGAGTCTACGGCAAAATGATTCTGTTCGATTTTTACACCCACTGGCAAGCCATCACTATAAGAGCTCTGAAAAGATTTATTTTCCATAGAAAAACCCGGAACTCCATATTCACTACTTTTATAGTCAGCACTCACGCCAATATAGCCATTGTTTAAGAAATAGGTTGTCCCTATCGCCATGTTTTCATTTCTGGCATAGCTGTTACCCAGTTTCTTTTTATAATTCGGCGTTACATCATTGTTAATTTTATTCTGTACATACTTAGCCGTGTCCGGCACATAATCAGGGTTCGGATCATTAATAAACTCTTTCAATGAACCATTTACATACCGTTTTGAGATTGCCTCATCTGTGTATTTCGCTGACTCTAAACCATCATAATAATCATAGAAATTTTCTGGGTTCTTCGCGATATCTTCTAAAACGTGCTTATTTAAATACTGATTATGCGCTTTATTAAACACATTTGAGATTCTAGAGTCCTTTTGACATGCATCTGCCAAAGCAGAATTTATGCCGCCACTACTCGGAAAAACAGCTGTATCACATACTGCAGCTTTGCTTGATCCAGGTATGTTATATGAAGAAATACTTTGGGTTGAGAACTGAATATTTGTGCTTAAGTTTTTTTGATTGTTTACATTTAAACGAATACCGTGGGCATTAAAATCATTAAAACCTTTCTTATAAGCGATATCTAAACTTCGACTTTTATCCTCCAACTTTTTTGAAATCAGTCCAGTATCAATATCCACACTCCCCCCAATGGCGTTCCCCCCATATCTAACTGAGTTTGTGCCTTTATGAACGGTGACGCTTTCCGTAAAGAGTGGATCAAATGGAATATTAATATCGCCACTTATCGCATTCATTCCATTAATGGTTTGCCCATTCTCAAGGATACTCACTCTATTACCCGATAAACTGCGTATCACGGGTGCACCAGCATTTGGACCAAAAGATGTACTTTGCACTCCTGAAACATGTTTAAGTGTGTCTCCGAGTGTATTTGATGTTTCGATTCTCTCTTTATCTATAATGACTGAAGTAACTTCTGTCTTTTCCGCTTGAAAAATAAGCGGATCTAAAGCTGTAACTTTTTGTTCTGCATGTGTCTGTTGAATAACCATCAAAATGAGCGTCATCAAAGTTGTGTGTTTCATTCTTCACCCCACTAAAACACAATGTTATAACATAACATTTAATGAATTGAAAAAATTATTCTAAAGGCTCTTTGTTATATGTGTAAGAACGAAACTGATTTCAAAAAGAGGAAAGCCACCCTAGTGCGCTGAACCCTAGAATGGCCTTGCTCAGAATATTGATCCTATATGTATAATTTCAAGTATTTAACTTAAGAATCAACCCACTTATTTAAGCTGAGCTTAAAACTAATTAAAAGCCTTCCAAAACAATTTTTCCTTTCGCTCGACCAGATTCAATCAGCTCATGAGCAAGTTTTAAATTTTGCGCATTAATTTTACCTAAAGTCTGATTCAGCGTGGTTTTAATTCTGTGGTTATCTACCAGTTCTGCAACCTGATGTAATAGCTGAGATTGTTGTTCAATATCTGTTGTATTGAACATTGAACGTGTAAACATGAACTCCCAATGTACAGAAACCGACTTAGACTTAAACTCACCGATATCTAGTGATTTCGGATCATCAATTAAGCCAAACTTACCTTGTGGAGCAATAAGCTTAGAAATTTGAGGAAGATACGTTTCTGTTTGATTGGTTGAAAAAATATATCGAGGTGCGTCTAAACCCAATGCTTTGATTTGCGTGTTTAAATCTTCGGTATGATCGATGACATAGTCAGCCCCTAAAGACTTAACCCATGCTTTAGTCTCTTCCCTAGATGCTGTAGCAATAACTTTTAAATTTGTCTTCGCTTTGAGTAATTGAATCGCAATAGACCCTACACCGCCAGCGCCTCCAATCACTAAAATATTATCAAATTTGTCTAAATCAACATTGAAACGATCAAATAACATTTCCCACGCTGTAATAGCGGTTAATGGCAGCGCAGCAGCTTCAGCATCACTCAGGCTTTGAGGTTTTAAACTAACAATACGCTCATCGACTGCTTGATATTCAGCATTACTCCCATCCCGAGTTAAATCACCTGCATACCAGACCTGATCTCCGACTTTAAAATGTTGCACGCCAGAACTGATCTCAACAACCTCACCTACTGCATCCCATCCTAAGATACGCATGTTGCCTGCTACGACAGGGTTTCGTCTAACCTTAGTATCGACAGGGTTAACCGAGATCGCTTTGATTCTAACCAACAAATCCCGATCTTTTAAGCTCGGCATCGCTTTTTCAATATCTACCAGTGGATTTTGAAATCCATGATCCATGCCGTCAATATAAGAAATAGCCTTCATTCACTTGTCCTCTTGTTTTGTTATTTGAGTTTACTTAATATTCTTTTTTAAGTTATACAGACAAATTCGTCTTATAGTTACCAAAAGGATACTATTGAAATGGGTAAGCTAAAACATTCGCGTTTTGATTGCACACCAGGATGTTCTGTTGAAGCTGCCATAGGCTTACTTGATGGTAAATGGAAGAGTATTATCTTATGGCATTTATTAGAAGACGACGTTTTAAGGTTTAATGAACTGAGGAAGAAAATTCCAAATGTCACTCAAAAAATGCTCACTAGACAATTACGTGAACTTGAAGAGGATCAACTGATTCTACGAAAGGTTTATGCCGTTGTTCCTCCTAAAGTAGAATATCGATTATCAACACTCGGCACTTCTTTAGCACCTATTTTGGTTGCATTAAAACAATGGGGGGATAAAAATATTGGTTTATTTGGGAAACCCATTATGCCTTTAGAATCAGAATAAAACTAAACGTGTTTTAAGTCACTTAAAGTCCATTGTTTTCTAGAAATACTGTACTTTCATGACTTACACACCATTCCAGTGACTTGTATAAAAATTACGTTCTTAGAAACAGCTATGTATAAAATTAACTAGCCATAAAAAAAGCCTAATCTGTGAAGACTAGGCTATAAACTTTGAATCTTTTTTCGTTGGTAGCGGGAGCTGGATTTGAACCAACGACCTTCGGGTTATGAGCCCGACGAGCTACCAGACTGCTCCATCCCGCATCAACGAGTTAGCTTTATACGCCCTAAGCACCCACAAAGCAAACTTTATTTGCAATATAAACAGTTATTACATAAGCAGCATACAAAATACTAGTGCTTAGCCAATGCTTGCTTCAGTGATAAAAGCGGGATGTGAGGCTCTATAGACGCTTAATCTTGTTTTTTCACTGTCTAAAAATGACTTAGGCTCTTCAGACCATATTGATTTCCTAGAATCAAGACCCGAATGATTTAAAGCCCAATCAGAAACGGTACTATAAACAAAAGTATTATCAGCGAAAACTAATTTTGTCTTCCTTCCCACACTACTTATAAGAACTTTATGTGTAGGTAATGATCCAAATGTACTAATTTGGGTGTAAATGTATTTATAGGTTTCAGACATAGAAAAAAGTACTTAAATGACAGCGCTACTATACCATTTTAACTCTTGAAAAAGCCCACCATTTGGCGAGCTTTTTCTTACTGATCTTTATCCATGGAATGTGGCGTTGTAGTTTTATCCTGCTCTTTCGTATCTGTATCTCTTTTTTGGCATGCCGTTAATCCCAGCATTAAAACTAAACTTACTATTGCAAATATTTTCATCATTTTTGCCTAGCACGATTTAAAAATATAACTTATCAAAATCTAAAGATTTCAATGTTTAATTTATGAAACAACCTCATTCTCTTTCTTTACAGATGAGGTACTTAGCGATTTAGAGCTTTATGTGCCCAATGAATGAATTTTTCCTTTTCATGGAAATGTGGAATATTTAATAAATGAATATGAGTAACCTCACCGAAATTACCTGAAATTTTATTCGGGGCCAAAACAACAAAATCCCTCTTATCCCCTACATGTAACTCCCTAAAGAATTCCATAACTTTAAAATGAAGATTCAGAGCAGTGAATCCTTCTCTTTCAATTAGAAAGTCATAGATTTGGCTGAGTACATGTAATTCAAATTTTTTATTCATGGTCTATTCTTCTCATATTTATTTTAACAATCGGTATAATTTAACCTAATTTTATTTTTTGTTAAAGCAGATAAAAAACCCAGCCTCTGGAGAATCAATAGAGCTGGGTTAATGAAACATCATTGTCAAATTTTATTTTATTCTTGAAATTGATTCTAACGCACAAACCCAATAAATGCAAATAATTCTCAATTACAATGCAGTGATTTCAAATATCCCATGCCTAAAGATACATACAATTATCTACATCACCTATCAAACAGTGGGCTTACGATATAGATTAAGCAAAGAGAGTACGGGTATCGGGAGGTAGTTACCATTCACAGACACCTCACCCCCATCTTTTCTGTGCTGTTCCCAGTATTCGATTAATAATAAAGCAGCTTGTTTAATGGCAGATGGATATTCCGATCCAAAATTATCTGTAATGTAGTTTTTAATTATAGCGTCAGCAGCAACAATAAAGCTTTTTAATGAAACATCATTGCTATCATCGGCATAGTGTAAGTGGCGCTTCACTTCATGTAATTCAACAATACTCATAGATCACTCCATTTTTCCGAGTCAGCTTTTACACTTTCATCACTAAACTCGTTCCTAGAGTCTTTTACGGTGTCATAGCAAATATCACAATTTCACCTCATTCCTATTCTCATATTGATTACTTGGCATTGAAATCCCTTTATCTAGGGATTTTTCTACTATTCTTAATAAGTCCTTCAAAAGATTTCTTATAGATCAATTAATATTTGTTCATATATTTTTTAAATAAGCCATTCACCGCCTAAAGATAGTGAGCGTACGACGCCTTAACAACTGAGTAGTAAATAAGCTGCCATTAAAAAACCCGCTAACTGAAGCGGGTTTTTTAATTCACAATATTCTTAGATTACTGTGATAGAGCTTGCTTGAGGGCCTTTCTTGCCAGCTACAATCGTAAACTGAACACGTTGACCTTCATTCAACACTTTGAAACCGTTTGATTGGATTTCGCTAAAGTGTGCAAAAACGTCTTCTCCAGTATCGCTAGAAATAAAACCAAAGCCTTTAGTTTCATTAAACCACTTAACGGTACCAGTTGTAATGTTTGACATAAATATTCTCTTAAATTTTGAAAAATATAAGAATTAATCTTTTAAATCATATACATCGGATAAACCGCAGAGTTGAATCAATTGCGAAATAACTTTAGTAAATACAATAAAATAAATAATTCTAATACACTATCACTATAAGCTTTTTAGCGTGCAATAGATAGACCTTAACATATTATTTTATTGCTACCACCCAACCCCACATGAAATGCTTTTTCATCCATATTGATAAGAAAATCTTCACTAAAAGCGAATAAAGCTTATTTGCCCGCTTCTAGCTAATTTTTCTTTCCTAAAATCAACTCAACTTGATGAGTAACATCCCATATTTTCATTTCTGCATGTCGCCAAAAATTAAAGACTTGATCGCCCTTAACATACTTTTGCTTGATATAGCTCGATGATTTATTTTGATCTATCTCTTTTGCATTAAATCGCATCTTATTTAAAATCACTACTTGACCATCCAAGTCACCACCAATACAGATATTCATATTGTTCTGCCTGCTAAGTAACAATTAAACTATAGCACAAATAAAAAAGCCTACTCTTTGATAAGCTTTTGAGGCTTGTTATCGAGCCTTTGGCTGTACTCCATAACTCTTATTCATAGTTCATCGAAAATTAGAAACATCATTTTGATATCTTTGCACGACGGTCACGTCCAAGGATGACTTGTAATGACAAAATAAGATCTATCCTATCTCTCAAGTATGAAGTTTTACTGTGCTATGAAAAAGCCACTTATAAAGTGGCTTTTTCTATTAGGAATTAGATGCTCTTTTAAAGTTGTCATCATTACTACAGTAATCCAAGCAATCTTTTAAAATGCCTACGGCTCTATATATGTGTTCAGGTTTATCTAAAAAAACTTGACCGTTATTTTGCACTTCCAATCCTGCCCGCTCTAACTCTTTTTTTCGATAGTCATCAATTGCTACTGCAAACTGAATGGTTGGTCTCTTACGATTTACATCATATCTAAATAACCAGCGATTATTTTTATTCTGAAACAGCACGCTAAAATAGCTTTCTGTGTCTTTAGCAACCAATTCAACTTCAGGAAAGAGCTCTGTCACAATACGACTTAACTCCTGTTCATCAACAGTAGTCACAATTCTTTCATTTTCAGAATTAACAATGTCAGCTAGCGTTGAGCTTTCGGACACAATCTCAATAGTCTCCTCTACTTTTTGTTCAACTGGCTGGGCAGTAATAATTGTAGGCGAAGATAGTCCTTTAACAACGGTATCACTAATTGACTGCTCAACAGCTTGTTTTACAAAAGGCTGAATTGACTCTAAAAATTTAGTGTTTAATTGACGAGGAATACTTGCTTGTTGAGCCACATAGCGAACAAAATCAATATCAACTTCATTAATACTTCTTTTTATTACAGTTTTAAACTGCTGGATATATTGATTTTCTTCAGCAAAAAAGCGTAGCTTTTCTACATGAAAATTATCATGTTTAAACTCAGCTAGCTGTGTCAAATCCTCGGCTTTATTCTTCGTAAAATCAACTGTTAAAAATGGCTTATCATCCATCACATTTGGATTAATTAAATCAGTAAAAAATCTCCATTCTTTACCATTTGTGATCGCGCCAATCGTCACCCCTAAACTACTATTAAAATATCTAGATAGCTGCGGAGCATGATTCGTTAAATTAGCAACATAAGGTTTTGCTTCAATAAACATTACAGGTTGCCCATTACAGTAAAGAGCATAATCAACTCTTTCTGTAGATTTCACACCTGGAAAATCAGCTGCAAATTCTGCAAGCACCTTGGTCGGGTCATAAGGGCTAAAACCTAAAATATCTAATAAAGGAAGGATTAAAGCCTGCTTAGTTGTTTCTTCTGTAGTACAGTGGCCCCCTACTTTTTTCACATGCTCAATATGGCTTCTTAGTCTATTAATAAAATTTTCCATATTCCCCTCATTATTATTACAAGTATATTTTTTGATCTAATTTTAGATCTTAACCCTTTTACTTTATTTTTCAAATATTAATTTAAATTTGTTTTTAGAATCTCATTACAGTCTATTCGTTGGACTATTTTTTATTTGATTTATTTAAAAAAGAAGTTCAAAAAATGGAAGAATCATAAGTTAAGTTCTCCTCAATCTATTACACTAATTTTGCGCCAGCCGTCATAATAAAACAGATAACAGGCTGAATAATATTCATTATTCTTAATAATCGAACCCACCTGCCATCGGAACAACAATCAAATGATTTGACAGTTGATACCGACCAATATACATATAAATTCATCACTTTTTCGACCGACATAGTATACTGCACCTGCTGTTTCGGCTCACCTTTTATCATGTGTTCTCTGTTTATGAATAAAAAGCTGTTTCTTTCTTCTGGTTTAAAAACACTAAGTGTCTTGGCCATATCTATAGGCTTAACCGCCTGCGGTGATCGTTCATGGTGGACAGATGATGAGCCTAAGCTCAATGCTGAACAAATCGCACGCATCATTCCCGGACGCGTAAATGACCGCCGTTCATGGGCTGAAGATATTTACGATATTTCAGAGCAGTTTGGTATTCCTCAAAATAAAGAGAATATGTGTTCGATCATTGCCGTGGTTGATCAAGAGTCTAACTTTGTTGCAGATCCACAAGTTTATGGTTTAGGTGAAAAAGCGGTTAAAGAAGTCCAAGATCGTTTAGATGAAAAATTTAAAGATAAGCTCGGCGATGCTATCGGTGGCACGATTGCGGGCTATTTCCAACAAGTTTTAAAAGAGCAGCCGAGTCCTGAAGATAACTATTTAAGCCAAATGCGCCGCGTTAAAACAGAACGCGAACTGGATGAACTGTACCGTGAAATTTTTGACTATATGTCAAAGCACTATCACGTCAGTGCACTCACAGGTGCAGCCAAACTTGTCGGTCAGGACGTAGGCGAAAAAATGAACCCGATTACCACGTTGGGTTCAATGCAAGTGCATATCGGTTATGCCAAAGATAATAAACGTGAAGGTGGCAGCATGGCTGACCTACGTACCGACCTTTATAGCCAATATGGTGGTCTGTACTACGGCATCCACCGACTGATGATGTACCCTGCTGACTATGACAAACCGCTCTACCGTTTTGCCGACTATAACTCAGGTATGTACTCAAGTCGAAATGCAGCTTTCCAAAGTATGTTAAATGACTTAACTGAAGCTGAACTTGATTTAGACGGTGACTTGTTACTTTATGGCAAAGATGGCTCACCTAAATCTGCAAAGAGTCAATCAGAACGTGAACTCATCAGTGTTTTCGCTCAGCACAATATTTTGGTTACTCCACGTCAAATTCGCTCTGACCTGAAAAAAGAGAAAGAGAAGAAATTTGAAGATACAGCAACCTATCGCGCTGTGGCTAAGCTTTATCAAGAAGTCACTAAAAAAGAACCTTTCTATGCCATGATGCCAGAAGTCGTCATTTCTGGTCCAAAGCTCAGCCGTGACTATAATACCAACTGGTTTGCCACTCGTGTCAATGGACGTTATCAAACATGCATGCAACGTGCAAAGCGCATAAAAATCTAGCCTTATTTGACTTTGATGGCACCCTGTATGACAAAGACAGTTTTACGGGGTTCATCTTCTATGTACATTCAAAACGACATATTGCCCTACAAGGCTTAAAAGTCCTGCCTTATATTCAAAGTTATTATTTAGGTTTTTATCCTGCCCATCATATGCGCTCTAAACTCTTCCATGCGATGTTTAAGCAAGCTGAAGTGAGCGAAATTGACGCTTATGCAAAACGCTATGCAGAACTCTTAATCAAAGGACTTAACCCAGCACTTTATAGCCAACTAAAGCAACACCAAAGTTTGGGCGATGATGTGGTTTTGGTCTCTGCTTCAATTGATATCTATTTAAAATATGTGTGTGAAATCCTCTCAATCGATCTGATCTGTACCCAAGTTGAACAAGACCAGCAACGCTATACAGGGCGCTATCTGACTGCTGACTGTAGCTGTGAGTACAAAGCTCAACGTATCCAAGAAAAATATGAGCTAGATAATTACCATGCCGTTTATGCTTATGGAAATAGCATTGAAGATAAACAAATGTTGTCTTTGGCTGATTTTAGCTACTTGGTAGGGACAGATTTAAGTCTTCCCGACTTGTCAAAAACATCAAATCATCGTCAAATAAGCTAATTATTAAGTGTAGGTTAATAATTAGCCATATTAAATTTTTAAAAATATTTATTATTAAAATTCAGCATGTTTTATTTACCAAAAAATATATTTATGATAAATTTTGCCTAATAAAAATATTTTGAGAACCATTCCACTTAAATTATAAAAAGGCATCAGTATGGAACAGTTATCTCCACCCAAGTATGTCAAAGGTCTTTCGATCAAATTCGGTGAAAGTCCCTTTGTATTATTGGCGCAGTTCGCTTTTAATGCTTCAAAACAAAAATGGTTAAAACACGAAATTGAACATGTGCTCAATATCGCCAAACAAGGTGATTACCATCATCTGGTAAAGACATTACGTCAATTTAGTAAATAACAAAAAAAGCCACTTCAAATGAAGTGGCTTTTTTACTTACTTTTTAAAGGGAAACGCATATTTCACAATACGTTTGATGACGCTACCATACTGTTTTACTAAGCTGGCATTGTTATAGTTAATGCCATACTTTTCACACACTGCTTGTACTTTCGGTGCCATTTTACGGTAACGACGCGCAGGTACATCTGGATATAAGTGATGCTCAATTTGATGACTTAAGTGCCCTGTCAAAATATGGAATGCTTCTGAACCAGTTAAATTCGACGAACCACGAATTTGGCGCATGTACCAGTGACCACGGCTTTCATTTTCCAGTACTTTTTTCGGGAAAACTTCGACATCTTTGGTGAAGTGACCACAGAAAATCACACTAAATGTCCACATATTACGGATACCATTTGCAACCAAATTCCCTGTAAACACAGGCAACGCCGCAGGTCCTGCAATGAGTGGGAAAAACACATAATCTTTAAACAATTGTTTACCAATTTTGCGCTGCATAGGTTTCCATTCAGCTAAAGTCTGCGCTTTGCTTTTACGCCCCTTGAAGTATTTGCCTAATTCCAAGTTTTGGATCGCAACGCCCCATTGGAACAACAAACAAAATGGAATGCTATAAATCGGTTGCAATAAAAAGCCCGGTTTCCAACGTTGTTCAGGGAATAATCGAAGCAGACCATAGCCAATGTCATCATCCATCCCTTTAATATTGGTATAAGTATGATGCTTATAGTTATGAGTCTGACGCCAATTGTCTGCTGTACCTACGATGTCCCACTCATAGTTTTGACCATTAAACTTAGGGTCATTCATCCAGTCATATTGACCGTGCATCACGTTATGACCTAATTCCATGTTTTCCATGATTTTGGCAAAACTCAGCAAGCCCGTGCCCAACACCCATGCAGGTGGGAACCAACCTGCAAATAAACATGCACGACCTGCGATAGATGCATAACGCACCGCTGCATAGACACGACGAATATATTGCGCATCTTTCTCGCCAATATCATCCAGTACTTCTTGCTTAATGGCATCTAGCTCACGTGCAAGTTCATCTAACTCAAATGTCGTTAACTCACGATTCTTCGGGTTTTTAAAATATTCAACTTTAACAGGCATATTCATTGTATTTATTCCCCTTATAAATCGACAATAAGATCGGTTTGTGCCGTGTTGACACAGATTTTTAGAAAATTTCCAGGCTCAGAATTTTGTGCACCATTGACCAAGTTTTTGGTCGAACCTTCAACTTTGTTGCAGGCACATTTGTTACAGATTCCCATACGGCAGCCATGTTGAGGCTTCACATTTTGCTGTTCCAAACTTGCAAGAATGGATTGACCTTTGGGAATGCTTAAAATTTTCTTCGACTTTGTTAAGGTAATATTCACAAAACCAACATCATCATTTGCAAATGGACTCATGCTAAACGCTTCAGTTTTTAAGGTGTTGGCATGAGCGAAAAGCTGCTCAACCGTAGCCACAAAACCTGAAGGGCCGCATGCATATACCGTTGCATTTTCAATCTGATCCAATCCAGACACATGGTTTTGATTTAAACGCTCACCTTCATCTGACTCTTGGGTATAAAACATGCTGAATGTGAAGTTTGAGTATTGTGCTGCCAACGGTTCAAAATATGCTTTGAAAGCTGCATCAGTATGCTTTTTCACCCAATACATCAAATGTACAGGCTGCTTTTTAAGCTTAGCGGTCTTTTCTAAACGTTTCAGTAAACTCAGCATGGGGGTAATACCACTGCCCGCAGCGAGTAAAATTAACTGTTGATCATTTACAGTCAATTGCATATCGCCATAAGGCTGGCCGAATTCTAAAACATCGCCGATTTGAGCCTGCTCACATAGCCAATGACTTGCCTTACCTTGGTCTACCATTTTTACATTCAGTAAGACATGTTGCGCATCAATCTGGGTCAAACTATAGGTACGTTCATAACGTACGCCTTGAACCACGACATATACAGGATGGTGCTGTCCCGCTTGCCCCATTTGAAAGTGACGGTTGGTTTGCAGCGTTAAACTCACCATATCGTGTGCAACTTGCTCTTTTTTTACCACTTTACCCAAAGCTTGGTGTATCGACCAAAGTGGGTTGATTTTTTGAAGCCAAAAGTTAGCTGTGTGTCGGTCTATAACACTCTCAGCATACTCAGTTAAAGGAGATTTAGTTTTTTCAAGGATCTGCATAGTAAAGGACCACGCCATAGATTTTGAATTATTATACACATGTATATATATTTGTATATATACTCTGATTGTTTCGTTTCGTTTCACAATGCCGACCAGTGGGGCTATAATGAACCGATTGATTTAATTGCTTGATAAATATGACACCGACCACCATTCAAACCCATACAACCAACACAGAGCATGAAGCTTCAAAAAAACATGCACCAGTGCTTGCACGTAGTGTTGGTCGAAAAGCAACGATTACAAAAGATGAACTGTTTCAAGCTGCTTTAAATTTGATTGGTCCTGAAAAAAGTATTGCATCCCTGAGCTTGCGTGAAGTCGCACGTGAAGCAGGCATTGCGCCGAATAGTTTTTATCGTCATTTTAAAGATACCGATGAACTTGCTATTGAGTTGATTGAACGTGCAGGTGTTGTGCTACGCCAAATTTTGCATGAAGCACGGATTAAGGCCATTCGCCAAGAAAGTATTATTCGTAGCTCAGTCGAAGTTTTTATTGAACAACTCGATGCGGATGATGGCAACTTAAGCCTGCTATTACGCGAAGCATATACGGGTTCGGCATCTTATAAAAATGCGGTCGAAAGACAGTTGAATTATTTCCAACAAGAACTCAAAGATGATTTAATTCGTTTAGAACGTTTAAATAATAGCAAACTCTTCCACCCTGAATTGGTGTCCATGGCAATCACCCAATTGGTCTTCAATA
>OEQN01000047.1_pt1 | contig 33016 bp, 30 predicted proteins | sample 1539781 | NCBI WGS metagenome assembly OEQN01 (sample SAMEA3891236, study PRJEB23780) | metagenome | biome: terrestrial biome; feature: animal house; material: water of meat washing | place: Italy | collected 2015-05-12 | reverse complement strand
TCTGCTCTGCTCTGCTCTGCTCTGCTCTGCTCTGCTCTGCTCTGCTCTGCTCTGCAATGAGTGATGGCAGATCCCGAAGACAAAAAAAGCGCCCTGAGGCGCTTTTTTCATATCAACCGGATGATCAAGCTTTGAACTTGCTGAACACCAGAGAGGCGTTGGTACCGCCAAAGCCGAAGCTGTTGGACATGACGGTGTTGAGTTCGGCCGCTTCGTACTCACGCACGATGGGCAGACCTTCAGCCTTCTCGTCCAGAGTCTCGATGTTGATGCTGGGGGCGATAAAGCCGTGTTCCATCATCAGCAGGGAGTAGACAGCCTCGTGCACGCCCGCAGCGCCCAGCGCATGGCCGGTCATCGCCTTGGTGGCAGAGATCTTGGGACCGTTGGCGCCAAACAGAGTCTGGATAGCTTCCAGCTCTTTGGTATCACCCACCGGAGTGGAGGTGCCGTGGGTGTTGATGTAATCAACCTTGCCCACACCCTGCATCGCCATCTTCATGCAACGCACCGCGCCTTCACCGCTCGGCGCGACCATGTCATAGCCATCGGAGGTAGCACCGTAGCCGGTCAGCTCGGCATAGATGTGAGCACCACGCGCCAGCGCATGTTCCAGCTCTTCGATCACCAGAATGCCGCCGCCACCGGAGATAACGAAACCGTCGCGGTTCGCATCATAGGTACGGGACGCTTTTTCCGGCGTGTCGTTGTACTTGGTGGAGAGGGCGCCCATGGCGTCAAACTGGATGGTAGAGGACCAGTCCAGCTCTTCACCGCCACCGGCGAAGACCACATCCTGTTTGCCAAGCTGGATCAGCTCAAGCGCGTGACCGATGCAGTGAGCAGAGGTGGCGCAAGCTGAGCTGATGGAGTAGTTGACACCCTTGATCTGGAACGGGGTCGCGAGGCAAGCAGAGGTGGTGGAAGACATGGTGCGCGGCACCATGTAAGGGCCCACACGCTTGACCCCTTTCTCACGGGCGATGTCCACAGATTCCGAGGTGTTCTTGCCGGAGGCACCACCTGAACCGACCACCAGGCCGGTACGCTCGTTGGAGACCTGATCTTCCGCCAGACCGGCATCTTCAATGGCCTGCTGCATGGAGAGGTAGGCGTAGGCCGCAGCGTCGCCCATGAAACGCATGACTTTACGGTCGATCAGTTCAGACGGATCGAGTTTGATGTTACCCCAGACACGGCTGCGCAGGTTGTGCTGCTCGAACTGCTCGGAATAGGTGATGCCGGATTTACCTGCTTTCAGGGAGGCCAGCACTTCTTCCTTGTTGTTGCCGATACTGGAGATGACGCCGATACCGGTGATCACTGCTCTTCTCATTAATTCATCTCGTCTGGAAAAACTGGCGCCAAGTCTACCCGCTTTCGGCTGCCAAACTGGTCTGCTTTCACGTAGAATGCCCGCGATTTTGTGACGCGAGCCGAGGAAAACGTGAGTCAAACATCCTTACATCATGCCCGATTGGACTGGAATGAAGCGGGAACTCCTGTCTCCAGTGACTTCGGGGATGTGTACTTTTCCAATGATAACGGTCTAAGTGAAACCCGCTACGTCTTTTTGCAGCAAAACCGGCTACCTGCGCGATTTTCGCACCACGATAGTGACAGTTTCGTGATAGGTGAAACAGGTTTCGGCACAGGCCTTAACTTTCTGGCGACAATGCAAGCCTTCCTGGAACAGGCGCCTCAATCCGGCAACGGCTCCCGTCTGCACTTCATCAGTTTCGAGAAATACCCCCTGACCCAAGACGATCTGCGCAAGGCGCTGGCCGCCTGGCCTGAACTTGGCCACTTGAGTCAGGATCTTGTCGCCCAATGGCCGCTGCCGGTTTCCGGTTGCCACCGCCTGCATTTTGCGGGTGGCCGCATTCGCCTCGATCTCTGGTTTGGCGACATCAAGGATATGCTGCCGCTGGTACCGCACCGGGCAGAGGGTCTGGTCGATGCCTGGTATCTGGATGGTTTTGCCCCGGCCAAGAACCCCGAGATGTGGACGCAGGAGCTGTTTGATGGGCTGGCCCGTCTCGCTCGCGAGAACGCGACCATCTCTACCTTTACCTGCGCCGGATTTGTGCGCCGTGGGCTGATCGCATCCGGTTTTGCGATGAAAAAGACCAAGGGCCACGGCACCAAGTGGGCCATGTTGATCGGTGAGCGCTGTGACAAGGCTCCCGCGCAGACGATCGCCAACCATTATGCGCGTCCGGTAGGCAGGGATGGCGAGATTGTGATCATCGGCGGTGGCGTCGCCTCGGCCATGACCGCACTCTCCCTGGTGGAACGGGGTCGCAAGGTGACCCTGCTGTGCGAAGATGGCGAACCGGCCACCGGCGCCTCAGGTAACCGCCAGGGCGCGCTCTATCCACTGCTTAACGGCGAGCACGATGCCCTGTCACGCTTCTATTCGCTCGCCTTTGGCTATGCCCGCCAACGGCTGCTGGCGTTGGCCGAACGCCATCCTATCGCTTTCGAATTATGCGGAGTGACCCAGCTCGGTTATGACGACAAATCGGCAGCCAAGCTGGCCAAGATGAGTCAGGGCCCCTTCCCGTCCGAACTGATGCATCCCCTCTCTACAGCAGAGGTAGAGCAGGTGGTTGGCCTGCCCTGTGGCCACAGCGGCGTCAGTTACCCGCTGGGGGGCTGGCTCTGTCCGGCCGATCTCACCCGCGCAGCGCTAAAAGAGGCGCAAGCCAGCGGCCTGCTTGAGGTGGTGTTCAACACCGAGGTGGTTGCCATTGCCGAGCAGACCGATGGCTGGCACATAGAGAGCCAGGATGGCCGCCACTGGCAGACCCCCAATCTGGTGGTCGCCGCCGGTCACCAGTTGCCAGCACTGCTCCCCTTTGCCGAGCTGCCGCTCTATCCGGTGCGCGGTCAGGTGAGCCATGTGCCGACCACGGCCAGCTTGCGTCAGCTCAAGACCGTGCTCTGCTACGATGGCTACCTCACGCCAATGCACAACGATCAACACTGCATCGGCGCCAGTTATGGCCGCAACCAGAGCAGCCTTGAGTTTCGTGCCGAGGAGCAAATCCAGAATCAGGTGCGGTTGCAAGCCTGCCTGCCGGAGCAAACCTGGCCCGCCGAAGTGGATGTGAGCGGCAACGAGGCGCGCGTAGGGGTGCGTTGTGCCAGTCGGGATCACCTGCCGGTGGTGGGGCCAGTGGCCAGATTGCAAGGTCTGGCGGATCACTATGCGCAGCTGCAGCATGATCAGCACAACGCCCAGCCGCTCCCCCTTCACCCCGGCCTCTATGTGCTGGGGGCGCTCGGCTCGCGGGGCCTCTGCTCGGCGCCGCTCTGTGGTGAGCTGCTCGCCAGCGAGATCTGCGGCGATCCCCTGCCGCTGGCCGCCGATCTGCTGGAAGCGCTCCACCCAGCCCGTTATTGGGTACGCAAGCTGCTCAAGGGCAAAGCGCTGGTCTGAACCGGACTCTGCAAACAAATAGAATGGCCGCCCATCGGGCGGCCATTCTATTTATCAAATCGTGCGATGCCGTATATTACGTCTTGAGATAGAGATCACTTGGGCCAGTGCACCCCAAGCTGTTCGCCGTAACCTGTCTGACGCTGGAATCCGTCGAGCCGTCCCTTGACCTTGCTCAGCTCGCCACTACCTGCTGCCCACGCGGCATAGCGCAGCGCCTGACAATCTGCATGGCCCGGTAACGCCGCAATGGCGCCACCCACCTGATTGGCCCCTTGCAGCACCATCTCCTTGAAGCGGGATTCGTAGTCAAACATGCTGGAGAGCAGCCGCCCCCAGCGCTGGCGGGCAGGATCGTTACTGTTCGCGCTCTGACGCCAGCGGGGCAGCAACACAGTGGCGTTGGTGGTCACCGTCACCCGGTTGAGCTGGCAGCGCCCCGGCAACTGCTCGGTATCCAGCTGCCAGTCCACCTGATAACTCGCCTTGCCGAGTACGGGCTTGCCATTCACCTTGGGAGCACTCTGGGCAATCGCCCGGGCAAGCTGCTCCGGACTGGTTGCATTGACCTCATAAAAACGGACATTGATGCGGGACTCTGGCACCACTTGCGGCCGGCTCGGCTGAGCCTGACTCATCAGGGGCAACAGCAACAACCCGACCCCCACTACTCCATAAACCTTGCTGACCATGCCAGACTACCTTCCTTGATTGCACGGGCGGAGTACCAACCTTGGTGAACCCCACCGCCACACAGATGACGGGTATAGCCTATGTGTGACGACGAGGCGGCGCAATACAATGATGCGCCCAGAAATCAGAGCACGCTCACAGGTTGCGTGAGCAGAGTATGGCACAAGGCCAAAACTGTATTTTTATTGAGCATGACGGCTGATGCGCTGCCAGTCGAGGTGATAGTTTTTCACATTGATGTCATGACCATCTATCTGAATAAAATGATCATTTTTAAGACGGTTGGCAAAAAAGTCCTGATCTGCCCCCTCATTGAGCCACAGCTCGCAAAGTCCCCGTTTTCCCTCTTTGGCATAGAATCTCGGGGTGACCAGCAGCGCAACCCCATCTACCCGGATGGCATGACGGGCCAGGCAGTTTGCTTCGGTGGTTTTGGATGCCAGCGCGGCAAAACGGGGTCTGTTCCCCTCGGCAACCACCAGTACGCCGTAAGAGTGAGGAGCCATGAGACGCCGCATGGCGACCGCCTGATGAGGACCGGTTTGATGAAAACCGTCATTGGTTACCGCAAACACGCAAGTAGGTGAAAATAGCATTGCAAGCAGAAAAAGAGAGCGTTTAATGCCTGAAAAATCACCAACCACCATATAAAAGCCTCAAAAGACAACCAAGGCTGGCAAGGGTAGGTAGCCAAACCCGCTGGGTAAAGTACCTTTACCTTTCTTTAATTCTGTTCATGGGGTTAAACGTTGATTTAGCTCACACAACATCCTGTTTCCAGTCGCCACTCTACCCCTATCGGAATAGACTCCCTCCACTCTCATCCAATCAGAAGGCAACATATGCTGGAACTCATCGTTGGCACCCTGGTCACCCTGGTGGTGGGCCGTGCCATTTTCAAAGGATACTCCGCGACCGGGGTGCTGCTGAGCGGCGGCTTGCTGCTGCTGGTCATCACCGCCATGATGGGCAAGCCGGTACTGCCGAGCAAGGTGGTCAGCACCGGTTATATCGCAACCGATATCTTCGAATACGTCCGCTTCCTGCTCAATGACCGTGGCGGTGGACTGGGGATGCTGATCATGGTGCTGTGCGGCTTCGCCGGCTACATGAGCCATATCGGCGCCAACACCATTCTGGTCAAGCTGGCCAGCAAACCGCTCGGCATCATCAAGTCCCCCTATATCCTGCTGGTGGCTGCCTATCTGGTGGCCTGCGCCATGTCGCTGGCGGTGAGCTCCGCTACCGGCCTCGGCGTGCTGCTGATGGCCACCCTGTTCCCGCTGATGGTCAACATGGGGATCTCCCGTGGCGCGGCTGCGGCCGTGTGCGCCTCGCCAGCCGCCATCATTCTGGCACCGACCTCCGGTGACGTGGTAATGGCTGCTCAAGCCGCCAACATGCCGCTGCTGGACTTTGCCTTCAAGCTGACCCTGCCCATCTCGCTGGTGGCGATCGCCTGTATGGCGGTGACCCACTTCTTCTGGCAGCGCTACCTTGACCAGAAATCCGGTGAGCACAACGAGCCGGTCGCACCGGGTGATCTGGTGACGACTGCGCCAGCCTTCTACGCCATCCTGCCCTTTACCCCCATCATCGGGGTGCTGGTGTTTGACGGCAAATGGGGTCCGCAGCTGGATATCGTCACCATCATCGTCATGTGCATGGTGCTGGCCAGCCTGCTGGAACTCGTGCGTATCCGCAATGGCAAGGAGCTGCTGGACGGTCTGCAGGTCTGCTGGCGCAACATGGCTGACGCCTTTGCCGGTGTGGTCATGCTGCTGGTCGGTGCCGGTGTCTTCGCCCAGGGTCTGATGACCATCGGCTTTATCGACACCCTGCTGGCTCACGCGCAGGATCTCGGCTCCGGCGGCCTGATCATGATGCTGTCACTGGTGGTGATCACCACCCTGGCCGCCTTCACCACCGGCTCGGGCAATGCCCCCTTCTACGCCTTCGTGGAGCTGATCCCCAACCTGGCCAGCAGCCTTGGCATCAACCCGGCCTATCTGGTGATCCCGATGCTGCAAGCCTCCAACCTGGGTCGCACCATTTCTCCGGTCTCCGGGGTGGTGGTCGCCTGTGCCGGGATGGGCAAGCTCTCGCCGTTCGAGGTGGTCAAGCGCACCAGTATGCCGGTCGCCGTCGGCCTGCTGGTGGTGATCGTCGCCACCCAGATCATGGTACCCGCCTGATCATTGACCAGCCCGGCACCCTGCCGGGCTGGTATCCTCCCCCCCCTTTGCAGTAGACTCGGTGCTCATTTTCCCCCTAAGGAGGACCGAGATGAGTATTACGGTTCAACTTGCCCATTTCAGTGATTGCCACTCCCACTTCGATGGCGCGCCCATGAGCTTCTCCCCTGTCGGTGAAGGCCAATGGCGCACCCAGTGCGGCGGTTATGCCCGGATCCTGACCCGACTGACCCAACTGCGTGCCAAAGCCGCAGCAGCCGGCCAGCGTTTTCTGTTTCTGCACGGTGGCGACTCCTTTCAGGGCTCGCTCTATTTCAACCGCTTCAAAGGGCGCGCCAACGCCGACCTGCTCGCCATGCTGGCCCCCGATGCCATGGTACTTGGCAACCACGAGTTCGATCTGGGCAACGGCCCGCTGGTGGAGTTCTTGCGCCAGCTCGATTTTCCGGTGCTGGCCGCCAATCTGGACAACAGTCAGGAGCCAGCCGACACGCCGCTTGGGCTGTGGGATATTCCCCACCTCTACGACGCCCATCAGCCCTGGCATCGCCGGGTGATCGACGGGGTTCCCTTTGCGCTGCTCGGCATCACCCTCGCCCAGATGGCTGCCATCGCCAACCCGGATCCCCACACCCGTTTCCACGCGGTGGCCGACACCCTCACCAAGGTGCTGCGGGAGATAAAGAGCGAAGGGATCCAGCATATCGTGCTGCTGAGCCACCTCGGGCTGGATCAGGACAAGCTGCTGGCCGAGCGCTTCCCCGAGCTCAGCCTCATCATCGGCGGCCATACCCACAGCCTGCTCGGCGATCTCGCGCCGCTGGGTCTGCCAAGCGAAGGTACCTACCCCCTGATGAACAACGGGGTGGCCATTTTGCATGCTGGCCACAGCGCCCTCTGCCTCGGTGTCTGCGAGCTCACCTTCGATGAGGCGGGCCGCGTCGTGCAGAGTCAGGGTCAGCTGGAGTGGCTCCCCTGGCAGCCCTGGCCATTTGCCTCCACGCCACCTGTCGGGCTCACCTTCTGCGAGCCGGATCCACAGCTTGAACAACATCTGGCCAAACGCTACCGGCCGGAGATTGAAACCATGAGCCAGCGCATCGTCACCCGGCTGGCGGCGCCGTTGCCCCATCAGCGGCTGCCGGATGCCACCCTGCCCCACGGCAGCCAGCTCGCCCCGCTGGTGGCCCGCGCCATGCTGACCGCCGCCCGTGAACAGGTAGGCGAGGTGGACTTTGCCCTGCACAATGCTGGCGGCGTGCGCTGCTCGCTGGAGCCGGGCCCCCTGAGCGAAGCGGATATCGCCGGTCGCCTGCTGCCGTTTGCCATTCCCCTCACCCTCTATCGGGTGCACGGTCACGAGTTGGCGGAAGCGCTGGAGAATGCCATCGACAACGCCACCAACAACGGCGTGGTCGGCAATGGCAACGGCAGCTTCCCCTACACCGCAGGGGTGCGATTCACCTATCAGGCCGATCGGCCCAAGGGCCAGCGCATCACCCGACTGGAGTGGGAAGCCGCCCCCGGCCAGTGGCAAGCGGTCAATGCCGAACAGGTCTATCGCGGAGTGTCGAGCGCCTATACCGCCTCCGGCAAGGAGGGTTACACCGCACTGGCGCGCACCCTGACCCAGCACAATCAGGAGCTCGGCATCACCCTGGCCGACGCCTTTATCCGCTGGGCCCGTCACCTGCCGACACTGGAAGCGCAGCCGCCCCTGCTTGAGTACATCCATTGATGCAGAGGGGGAATGGCTTTGCCACATCCCCCTGACGGCCAATATTGCCGCAGCCAGCGCCCGGTTCCCTGCAAGAACCGGGCTTTTTCGAGAATATTTGCCCCACACGGGCCTGCCCCATTGCATCGCACTCACTAGCTCGGCAAGATAGGCCCGCTTTCAAGACCAGCTGCAGGAACAGGCGACTTCATGAATCACTCCATCCGTTTCACTCCCCCTCGCGTCAACCCGGGTATCAAGCCAGCCATTGTGCTGCTGACCGCCTTGCTGGCGCTGCTCTTCTGTCTGCGCAACCCGCTCTTCCACGCCATGGCGCCGGGCTTTGATGCCTCGCTGTTCGCGGTGATGGGCAAGATGTGGAGCGAAGGGGGCGTGCTCTATCGCGACATGATCGACATCAAGGGGCCGATGATCTTCGCCCTCGATGCGCTGGGCTATCGAATGGGGGGATTTGTCGGGATCTGGGCACTGGAGTGGGTGCTCTGCTGGCTCGGACTGCTGGCCAGCTGGCAAGCCTTTGCCCAGCTCGGACTCTCGTTCAAGGCGCGCCTCGGCGCCATGCTGGCGGTGCTGGCTCTCTACGGCACCCGTTACTACTACGGCAACATGACCGAGGACTGGACCTTCCACCTCGCCCTCATCGCCCAGTGGGCCTTCATTACCCTGCTGCTGGACAAGGGGTTTCGCTGGTGGCCGGCACTGGTGGCGGCCCTCACCTTCGCCATCGTCGCCTGGATGCGCACCAACAACGGCGCCTTCTGGGGGGCCTGGTATCTGGTGCTGTTCTGCCACTGGTGCCTGCACGAGAAGTGGCGTGACGCCATCTTGCTGCTCATCTCCAGCCTGCTGGGGCTGGCGCTGATTGGCGGCCCGCTTTACGCCTACTTCCAGCAGCATGATCTGCTGGCGGCCTTCAAATACTACGCCTTCGACATCTTCTTCGAGGGGAGCTACGGCAACGGCTTCTCCCCCATGGTGGGCGCCGTCGGCCTGCTGCGCACCGGCCTTGTGATGCTGCTGCCCGCCTTCATCATTCTGATGCTGAGCCGCCGTCAGGAGTGGTATCTGCCCGCCCTGCTGGCGACCCTGTTTGGGGTGCTGTTTACCCTGATCGCCAACTCGGTCTCCGGCCATGTGTTCGATCACTACGACGTGCTCTATCTGCAACTGGCGGTGCTGCCGCTGGCGGTATTGCTGGATCGCAGCGAACAGCAGGCAGATGCCATCGGCCTGCTCTGCATCTCGCTGGTGGTGCTCACCGCCAGCTGGCTGCTGGCCCAGCAGCTCGCCTTTGGCTGGAGCACCAAGGAGTGGTCCCTCGAGCGGGTCAACGAGGTGCTCGGCACCAGCCTGCTGTGGGCGCTGCCGGTGCTGATCCTCATCCCCCTCTGGCGCGCCTGGGATGTGCGCAGTGCCACCCCCTGGCTGGCAACGCTGGCCATGCTGCTGCTGATGATCAACAACGCCTGGGAAGGCACCCTCAAGGGTCGCCCCTTCAATCCGGCGGCGCAGGTACGGGTCGATCGCATCAAGGCCGAGACAGTCCCGAGCGACAAGATCTGGGTCGATGGCATCCAGCCGCAATATTATCTCTGGACCGATCGCCAGCCGGCGTCCGCCTACCTCTTCTTTGCCAACGTCAATCCGCCCTATGACGTGCGCGAGCGGGTGCTGGCCGATATCCAGCGCCAGAATCCGAAGTTCATCATCGCCAAGCCGGATCGGGTGAGCGAGGAGCTGAAAAAACCCAGCTCCCCTTCCCATCTCGCCTTCTATCAATACCTGACCAGCCACTACGAAGAGGTGGATCCGGGTCTCTATCGCCGACGCTGATCGTCAATACGCCCCGCAGGGCGGCCATTGTTGCAATGGCCGCCCTTTTTATTGCGCCAGATCGCCTTGCAGCGGCGGCCCGCAGTAGGCAAGCCCGCCCGAGATAACTACAATGACGCTCTTTTTGATGTAACGAGTGACACCATGGCGGAACTGACTTATCTGGGCGGCTATCCCGACCCTCTCAAGGCACAGGTACAGCAGCTGATTGCGGCAGGCAAGCTGGGGGAGATGCTGGCCAAACGCTATCCGGAAAGCCACCAGATCCAGAGCGACAAGGCGCTGCTCGCCTACACCATGGAGCTGAAGAACCGCTACCTCAAGAGCTCGGCGCCCCTGTCAAAGGTGGTGTTCGATGGCAAGATCAACGTGATCAAGGATGCCCTCGGCCTGCACACCTACGTCAGCCGGGTGCAGGGCAGCAAGCTCAAGGCCAAGAACGAGATCCGCATCGCCGCCCTGTTCAAGGAGGCGCCGCCCCCGTTCCTGAAAATGATCGTGGTGCACGAGCTGGCCCATATCAAAGAGAAGGATCACAACAAGAGCTTCTACCAGCTCTGCCAGCACATGGAGCCCGACTATCATCAACTGGAGTTTGATCTCAGGCTCTGGCTCACCTGGCGCGATATCGACAAGGCCAACCGCTAGGCTGACAACCGTTTCAGGGAGGAAACATGTCATTTGCCGCAACCCCCTTTGGTGCCACCCGCTTTATTGCCACTTTGGTAATGGCCAGCTTGGGCCGCGCTGCCCATCCCTGCCGCGCGTCACGCGGGCTGCTGTCGCTGCTGCTTCTGCTCGCGGGCCACAGCGCCCGGGCCGATGAGCGCTGGCAGAGCGACAGCTATCTCACCGAGAGCTTTATGGCCATCGCCATGGAGCGGGAGTATGGCGAAGCCAGGCAGACCCGTTTTGCCCGCTGGCAGCAGCCGATCCGGCTGCAACTTATCAACGAGTCGGGTGACAAGCCGCTGCAGGCCGACGTGGTGAAGGTACAGGCGGCCCATCTGGCCCGCATCACCGGCCACTCCATCAGCATGGTGGCCGCAAAGCCCAACCTCACCCTGATCATGACCGACTACAGCAAGATGAAGAGCTGGGCCAACCGCACCATGGGGGGCGATCCATCGGTCAAGATGGCGCTCAAGGAGGGGCTCTGCCTTGCCAACTTCGCAACCAATGCGAAACACGAGATCAGCCGTGCCACCATCATCATTCCGGTAGACTACAGCCGGGCCAAGGGACGCTTTCTCGACTGCGTGGTGGAGGAGTTCACCCAGGTGATGGGGCTGCCCAACGACTCGGACAAGGTGTTTCCCTCCATCTTCAATGACAACAGCATCGACAGCTTTTTGACCGGGCTGGACTATGTGCTGCTCAAGATGGCCTATCACCCGGCCCTCAAAGCCGGAATGAGCAGTGACGAGATCCGCGCCGCACTGCCCATTGCGCTGGCCGACCTGCGCGCCAAAGGGGAGATCCGCGAAGCCAATCGCCGGGTGCAGCAGCAGAGCCTGAAAAGCTGGGCGGGGTTGTAACGGGCCTGGCTCAACCCAGAGCCAGACAAGCCACCGCGAACCTCTCACCACCAACAAAAAACGCAGCCACCTGGCTGCGTTTTTTGTTGTCCGGGGATCAACGGTGCGTTAGCGGGCATGCCCGTTTATCCGCCGCCCATTTATCGAACGCCCGAGTTATCCACTGACCGTGCGGGATCAGGAGGCGACGTTCTCTTCCGGCATCCAGCTCTCGGCGTTCTCCCACACCTCCTGCACCATGGCTTCGGCCAGCTCTTTGTCTTCCTTGCTGGCACGGCTGACGGTCAGAGCCATGGCACTGCCCGGCGCGACCCGCACATGGATGTCGGGGAATTTTTCGCCAAGCTGCTTGAGCAGCTCCTGACGCAGCGCCTCCATGGTCGAGGTCGGGATCTGATGTTTTCTGTCGATGATGATTTCAAGACGCATAGGAAACTTCTCCATGATTTATAACTGTATTTTTATCCAGTATTCATGGGAAGTAAAGTGCCAACTTGCACCAATCAGAAAAGATCCAGCTGCTGACCACAGATCCGGTCGAACGACTCGCCGATAAAGGGCAGGATGGCGTCGGCAATGGGCCGCAACTGCTTGTCGATATAGTGTTCGTAATCGATGGCGCTGCGCCGGTACTCCAGCGGCTCGGGGCCATTGAGGGTCATCAGATAGGCGATGGAGCCCCGATGCTGATAGCGCTGGGGCAGACCGCGGCGCAGGTTCTCCTCATCGGCCAGCCGCGCCGCCCGCACATGGGGCGGCACATTCTTCTGATACTCCTCGAGCTTCTGGCGCAGCCGTTTGCGGTAGATAAGCAGATCGTCGTGACGACCGGCGCGGGTCTCATCCACCATGGTGCGCACATAGCCGCTGGGATCTTCATCGTGAAACACCAGCTCATAGAGGCGGGTCTGAAACTGCTTGGCCAGCATGGTCCAGTCGGTGCGCACCGATTCGAGCCCCTTGAACACCAGCTGTTCACTCCCCTCACTGGCCTTGCCAACCAGCCCCGCATAGCGCTTCTTGCTGCCCTTCTCCAGCCCGCGGATGGTGGGCATCAGAAAGCGGCGATAGTGGGTCTCGTACTGGATCTCGAGATAACTCGGCAGGTCGAACTCGCGCCTGATCAGTGCAGCCCAGTTATCGTTGATCATTTGAGCCAGTCGCTGGCCGATCTCGTCCGCCTCATCGGGGCTGGTCTCGCGCCCCAGATGGACAAAGGTGGAGTCGGTGTCGCCATAGATCACCTCGAACCCCTTCGCCTCAATCCACTCGCGGGTCTGCTGCATGATGCTGTGGCCACGCAGGGTAATGGACGAGGCTAGGCGCGGATCATAGAAACGGCAGCCCCCCGACCCCAGCACGCCGTAGAAGGAGTTCATGATGATCTTGATGGCCTGGGAGAGTGCCTTGTTGCTGGCCGCCTTGGCTCTGTCCCTCGCCGCCCAGAGGGTGGCGATGAGATCCGGCAAGAAGTGCCGCTCGCGGGAGAACATGGCGCCGCGAAAGCCCGGAATGGCGTGCTCGGGATGCTGCAGCCCTTCGATGAGCCCCATGGGGTCGATGCAGAAGGTGCGGATGATGCTGGGATAGAGGCTCTTGAAATCGAGCACCAGCACATGGCGATAGAGACCGGGTTTGGAGTCCATCACATAGCCGCCGGGGCTCGCCAGCCCCCCGTCGGCCGGCAGATTGGGGGCCACGTAGCCGCCACGATGGAGCCGCGGCAGATAGAGGTTGGTAAAGGCCGCCACCGAGCCCCCCACCCTGTCCAGCTCAAGGCCGGTGAGGGAGGCGCGCTCGATGGCAAAGGGGATGAGGTGGCAGTAGTCGAAGATCTCCCACACCAGCTTGCAATCTTCCAGGTTATAGCGGGCCAGCGCCTCCTTGTCGGAGTGGAACAGCTCGGTGATCTTCTCCCCCCGATTGGCCACGTCCTCGATATCCTTGCCACGGCCAAGCAGTTCGCTCGCCACCGCATCCAGGCTGTAGCTGGCAAACTGCCAGGTGGCGCTTTTCAGGGTATCGATGCCATCGAGCACCATGCGCCCGGGGATGATGACGTTGCCGGTCTGGGGATCGCCCCGTGACGAGCGCCAGAAGCAGAGCTCACGACCCCGCCCGAGCCGCAGCCGCCGCTTGTTAAGCTCGGCGCGGCGTAGCAGCAGGCGAAAATCAAAATTAACCACGTTCCAGCCAATCACCAGATCGGGGTCGTGCAGGCTGAACCAGCTCTCCAGCGCGCCAAGCAGGGCGCTTTCATCCGCCACCCACTCGACCTGGGTGCCCCAGCTCTCGGCATCCGCCTCCGGGGTGCCGATCATGATGACCCGCGCATCCTGCTCGCTGTAAAGACCGACCGAGAAGAGGGCCCCGTCCATGGCGCACTCCACATCCAGCGACACCCAGGAGAGGGTCGGCGTCACCGCCTGCGGCGCGCAGCGCGCCTCGTTCACCTCCCAGTAGCCCTGCTTGCCCCCCTTTTTTACCGCCCGGCCATCGAAGCGCACACCAGCGGTGATGAAACGCTCCATCAGGAAGCGCTCCGGCAGCCGGATATCCGCCTCGAAGTGCTCGAGCCCGCGAATGAGCAGCAGCTCGATGGCGCGGTGAAAGGCGCTCAGGGTAGCGAAATAGCAGCCCACCACAGGGCGGCCATCGAAAGTGTGCATCGGCAGGCGGCGAAACCGCCCGCTCACCCCGGCCCCTTTGAACAGCTCGGCGGCTTCTGCCATGTGGTTCTGTGGCAAAAAGAACACCGGCTCCTGCCCCGGCACCACCACCCGCACCGGCCCCTGCGCGCTCCAGAGCCACATCACGATTTCGGTGGTTGCAGGCAGCCCGTTGCGGCCGCGCACGTCCCGACCGTGGCGGGTCAGGATAAAACCGTCGAGGGGCGGAGTGGCGGGTACGGTGGGCTGGGTTGCAGTCATGAAGCGTAAAGGGGCTGTCCGAGAATGGGACTATTGTACGTTCATACAGTGCCTGCTCGCAATCGTCACGCTGGCTGCGAGGCGGGAGTCAAACTGGTAAGCTCGATCCGGTCGTTATTCCCGCCCATCCCGTTCTGACCACTCTTCGCCGACGAAAGGAGTCTTTGTGGCAATCTATTCCCTGCTGGATCAGCTGGCTATCCCCTACCAGCGTTTCGATCATCCCCCCGTGTTTACCTGTGAGGAGGCGAGCAGGCTGCTGCCCGACCTGCCCGCCGCCAAGACCAAGAACCTCTTTTTGCGCGATCCGAAAAGCGAGCGGCTGTTTCTGGTGGTGAGTCCGGAGGAGCACCGGGTCGATCTCAAGGCGCTGGCGGTCATGCTCGGGGTCAAACGGCTGAGCTTTGGCTCCCCCGAGCGGCTCGATGCGGTGCTCGGCCTTACCCCGGGCTCGGTGACCCTGCTCGCCATGGTGCGCGACAGGGAAAAAGCGGTAGAGCTGGTGGTGGACGAGGCCATCTGGCAGGCCGAACAGGTGCAGTGCCATCCGCTGGTCAACACCGCTACCCTGATCATCCGCCTCGACGACGTGCGCCGTCTGCTGACCCATCTGGACAGGGAGGCCATCGTAATGCGCTTGCCTGCTGCAACCTGCGATTAGCACAACGTCTGGCGGTTGGGTTCACCCTGCCGCCAACACAACCACCTTTCACGCAGCGAAATTGACTGACAAGACAATAAAATGGCTCCTTGTGCGCTGATAAATCGAGTCAGCAATTGCCATCGTGCAAGAAGTCGGAGGTGAGCACATTCGGCCATTTAACCCATTGATAATAGGTTGGATTCATGTTGTGATCGGCCACTGCCAGCGGGCGATACCCCATCGCCTGTTCGTTCACAGGTGACTTCCCAGAGAGCCCCTTGATGCCAAGTCTGTTTTCCTCAGCCCAGTTGTTGAGTCTGGTGCTGTTCGTCACGCTGTCACATGTGGGGGTCGCCACCATTTTCGCCGCCATGTGGCACACCCATCGCCAGATCAGGGCATTGATCTACTGGTCAGCGGGGGAACTGGTTATCGCGGGGGCTTTTTGCTGCCTGCTGCTGCGCCCCCTTGAGGGAAATGCATCCCTTGCCAATATTCTCTGCACCAACCTGCTGTTGATGTCGACCACCCTGCTCTATGAACGGGGGATGCGCCACTTCTTTCGCCGTGAAGCCGACCAACTGGGCTGGCTGCTGCCCGCCGTTACCCTCGGCGGTTTCGTCCTGTTTGCCCTGACCGCCCTGCAGCAACCCCTCTTTGATGTGCACAGCCGGATCATCGTGCTCTCCGGCGTGCTCTCGCTGCAGATTGCGCTGCTTATCTGGCAGCTCTGGCGCTACCAGCGGCTGGCCCCCGTCTATCGGGTGCTGCGCTTTGCCATTCTGCTGCTCGGCCTGCAACTGCTGTTGCAACTGCTGCGGATCGCCAAACACCTCTGGCAGCCGGAGCTGGCGGCCAACTCCTTCACCGACCCGCTGCTCGGGCCTGTGATCCTGCTCAGCCTGCTCTTTACCATCGCCCGCAGTTATCTGCTGCTGAGCCTGGTCCACACCCGCCAACAGCAAGCCCTGCTGGCCACCCAGCGCAAGCTGGAGCGGCGCGCCAATCAGGATGAGCTGACCGGCCTGTTCAGCCGCCACTATTTCGAACGCCAGGTGGCCCTGCGTGCCCGCGAGGTGACGAGCCCCGGCCAGCTGCTGCTGATCGATCTGGACAACTTCAAGCAGATCAACGACCGCCACGGCCACCCCGCCGGTGATGCCATGCTGCGGGCCGTGGGTCGGGTGATCGCCAATACCCTGCCTGCCGAGGGCATGGCCGGTCGGCTTGGCGGCGATGAGCTGGCCCTGCTGTTGATGGCGGACCCGCAGACCCTGCCCGACTACTGTCACAGCCTGCAACAGCAGATCGCCGAGGCGACCCGGGCGCTGGCCGGTGGCCCCATCAGCCTCAGCATCGGCCTCACCTCGCTGCACCCTGACGAGGGGTTTGAAGCGGCCTACCTGCGCGCGGATCGGGCCCTTTACGCCGCCAAACAGGCTGGAAGGCAACGGGCCTGCGTACAGGAGCTCCACCACAACGAGCCGCAACCGCTGCCGCCCTGCGCGCTCCTGTCGTGAGCGCAGTGCTCGCTCTGCAGTGCCGACCAGCCAGGCTGACAGATGCTCCGGCTTACCGGCGCTATGTCACCGAATGCGCCGAGGACGGACAGCCGCTCTATCAGGTGGCGCAATTTGACCCGGACGGCTGGCTACAGAGCCTGCTGGATCACGCCAAAGGGCGCAACTTGCCCAGTGGATACCTGCCGACCACCACCTATTTTGCCCTCGATGGCGAGGAGATCATCGCCACCCTGCGTCTTCGTCACGGTGACAATGAGGCAACCCGCCAGTGGCTGGGTCATATCGGTTACGAAACCCGCCCCTCTCGCCGTGGCGAAGGGGCCGCGACCGTGCTGCTGCGCTGGGTGCAACAACAGGTGCTGGCAGCGCCGGTGCTGATCTGCTGTGACCAAGACAATCTGGCTTCCCGCAAGGTCATTACGGCCGCCGGGGGCGTGTTGCTGGGGCGGCGCTTCCATCCGGGGGATCGCAACTGGCTGGAGATGTATCAGCTAGCCCCCAGCCCCAGCCGACCATAGCCGCAGCAGTAATAAAAAGAGCGCCCCGAAGGCGCTCTTTTTGCGAACGTGGCAAGACCGTTAGTAGCTGTCTTCCTGCTCCGCCTTCATCCGGGCCTGACGGGCATAGGCCTCCTCCTCGGCGCTCTCGATCTCCTGCAGCACCGAATCGAGATCGATGGCGGCGCGGCTCTCTTCAAAGTGACCGGTCAGCTCGCTATCGGGGGTGAGTTTGCCATCTTCAAACAGCGCCCACATCTCCTGGGCATAACGGGTCTTGAGCAGCTCGGGGGCATACATGCCGTAGTAGTTGCGCATGTTGTTGACGTCCCGCTCCAGCATCGCCTTGGCCTGGTTGTTGGCGGCGGCATCCACCACCTGGGGCAGGTCGATGATGACGGGGCCCTGGCTGTCCACCAGCACGTTGAACTCCGAGAGATCGCCGTGAATAAGGCCAGCACAGAGCATGCGCACCACATAGCGGATCACCTTGTGGTGATCGATGACCGCCTGCTCGGGAGTGAGTGCCACATCGTTGAGGCGCGGCGCGACATTGCCATCCTCATCGGTGATAAGTTCCATCAAGAGGACGCCATCGAGGCAGACATAGGGCTGCGGCACCCGCACACCGGCCGCCGCCAGCTTGAACAGGGCGTCGACCTCGGTGTTCTGCCACACCTCTTCATGCTGCTTGCGGCCGTACTTGGAGCCCTTCTCCATGGCGCGAGCGCTGCGGCTGTTACGCACCTTGCGCCCCTCCTGATAGACCACGGCCTGCTTGAAGCTGCGCTTGGACGCCTCTTTATAGACTTTGGCGCAGCGGATCTCGTCGCCGCAGCGCACCACATAGACGTCGGCCTCTTTGCCGCTCATCAACCGGCTGACGACCTCATCGACCAGGCCGTCATCAACCAGAGGTTGGATTCGATTTGGAATTTTCATGGCCGCCCTTTTACCCTATTTCCGCTCTCGAAGATAGCTCCGCGCACGCTCACCTGCCTCTCCCTTTCATAAGACACCCTGTTATCCCCTGTTTGCGCTGTTTTTGTCCACCCGTTCGCCTTAAAAACCACCAGCAGCAGACCAAATACGAAAGGCGCCTGTACCAACAAAAATGGCCCGCAAGCGGGCCAATTTTCAAGGTTCGGGCGGCAAGCCCTGACGAATGCGCTGGATCCCCGCTTCATAGAGGCCGTCATCCCCCTCCTGATGCTCCAGGGTTTCGAAGATCTTGAGAAACCACATGTACTGCTCGGGATGGCGGGCCACCTGCATCTCCACCACCCGGTTCATGGCATTGACGTCTGCCAGCAGATCGGCGGTGGGATAAGGGTCAAACGGCGGCTCGATCTCCAGCAGATAGCGCCCCTCATCCTCGTCATAGCTGGCGAAGATGGGCACCGCTCTGGCACCGGTCAGCTTCACCAGCTTGGGCAGCGCGGGCAGGGTTGCCTTGGGGCGGCCAAAGAAGGGAACAAACACGCTCGCCTCGCGGCCGTGATCCTGATCCGGCAGGTAAAAAAAACTGGCACCGGCGCGGATCGACTTGATCGCCGGTTTGATGCCGGCGCTGCGCTCGTACACCTTGCCTCCTTTGGCCCGCTCGCGGTTGATGTACCAGTCGAACACCTGATCTTTCGGGCTCTTCATCATGGTGCACATCTCGATGCCCATCATGGAGAAGTAGCGGCCAATCATGTCGACCGCCCAGGTGTGAGGCACCACCAGGATCACCGGGCGGCCTGCAGCCTGCTCCGCTTGCACATGCTCCCAGCCGGTGACCTTGATGCGGCGGGTCAGCCGCGCCTTGCTGCGCCAGCTGAGCTCGCCAAAGCCCATAAAGGTCTTGAGCCCGACCCGGATCGATTTGAGCAGCAGCGCCTGCCGTGCGGCGGCATCCAGCTCGGGAAAGCAGATCTTGAGGTTGGTATCGGCGATATAGGCCTGCTTTTTCGAAAAACGCAGCAGGGTTGGAGAGACCAGATCGGCAAAGCGATCCCTCAGTCTCGCGGGGGTAAATGCCAGCAGGGAGAGCAGGCCCAGCGCGCACCAGCTGCCCCACCATTTGGGATGCAGCAGGCGGCTATGAAATGAGGTATCAAATACCGGATCTAACGCAGACATGGCGGCCATCAAGTCATCAAAAACAAACGGTTATTGTAGTTATCCTGACATTTTTTTCTACCCTGGGGAGGCTGGCCATCGACCTGCAAGGCACTGATCAGACTAGTTATCATAAAAAATGGCCCACCTGGGGCCATTTCAATCAATCCAAATTCTGGGTCAGCCGTGGGGCGACAATCCCTTGCGGATCCGCTGGATCCCCGCCTCGTATAGGCCATCCAGCCCCTCCTGATCCTGACGGGTATCGAAGATCTTGAGGAACCACATGTACTGGCCCGGATGGCGCATCAGCTGCTGTTGCACCATGTCGTTCATGCGACAGGTATCGGCCATCACATCCTCGGTGGGATAGTTGTCGAACGGTGCCTCAATCTCCAGCCGGTAGCAGTGGTTCGCTTCGTCATAGCAGGCGAGCAGCGGCACCGCCTTGGCGCCACTGACCTGCACCAGACGGGGCAAGGCAGGCAGGGTCGCTTTGGGATAGCCAAAGAAGGGGGCGAAGATGCTCTTCTCGCGGCCATGATCCTGATCCGGCAGATAGAAGAAGCTGCGACCGCTCTTGATGGTCCTGATCACCGCCTTGATCCCGGCGCTGCGCTCATAGACGCGGCAACCGTTCTTGGCTCGTGCACGGTTGAGGTGCCAGTCAAACACCGGATTGCGCGCCCGTTTCATCATGGTGCACATGGGCACCCCGCGCTGGGTGAAGCAGTAACCGGCGGCATCCACCGGCCAGGTATGGGGCACCACCAGGATCACCGGACGGCCGGCCGCCCGCTCCGCCTCGATATGCTCCCAACCGATCACCTGCATCCGGCTCATCAGATAACGCTGGCTGCGCATGGTGAACTCGCCAAATCCCAACAGACTCTTGAGGCCGACCCGGATCGAGGTCAGTGCAATGGCATCCCGCTCTTCCGGGCTCTTGTCCGGGAAGCAGATCTCCAGATTGGTTCTGGCGATATAGATCTGTTTTTTCGAGATACGAAACACCAGCGGTGCCAAGGCTTCGGCCAAACGGTCGCGCAATCGCACCGGCACAAAGGCGAGCAGCATCAGCACGCCGAGCGCCAGCCAGCTGAACCAGTAGCGGGGATGCAGAAAACGGGCTTCAAAAGAGGAGTCAAATACGGGATCTTGGGACGACATGTATTGGGGTCGAGCGAAAAAGTGGTGCTGCATTGTAGTCGTCCTGACAGGTAATACCAGTTAAATCCATGGCAAATAGCCCGCCACGGGCGCCACATCAAAAAACCATAAAAAAATGCCCCGCACTGCGGGGCATTTTGCTCGTTACACAACCAGGGTGGAGGCTCTTTGTCCATCCATCGTATGACTGGTCGTTTATCCCGTCGCTCTCGGAGCGCACTGCTTATCCATTTCCCGATGTCACATCTTCTTCAAGATTTAACGGTGAGCACCCTGGCGGGCCATGCCGTTATTCATTTCGGTATTACGCTGCGGCAGAAAAAACATCAGGTAACGCAGTGCCACATACCCGACGATGACGGTAGCCACCCCCAGCTCGAAGTGGGCCAGCAGTCTGATCTGCTCGACGTAGTGACTCCCTTGCGCAAACCCTTCAACCAGATGGGCCACTTTGAACAGGGCGGTGGCACCGATCACCAGCGGGAAGGTGAAGGCGGCATAACCCGGCGAGAAGGGCAGACGCAGCAGTTTGATGAAGGCCAGATAGATGATACCGGTCATCAGGATGGCAATCCCCAACAGCACGGCCACCAGCAGCAGTGACGGCTCCTGGCTGACGGTCAGGTAACCGGCCAGAGAGAGGCTGGCAGGGGCCGCCAGAATGGCGATGGTCGGTTTGGCGGCATCCGGCACTTCATGGCTGAAGATCAGGCGATAGAGCATCAGCGGCAGCATCAGGCCGTAGCAGATGATCCCGAACCAGAGCAGACCGTTGGCCAGCGGGGCAAACTGACCACCCGGGAAGGCGACGTCAGCCACGATGATCCCCACCGGCGGCACGAACCAGCTCGGCACCATGTGGTGGATTTCAAACTCTTTGGCGCGATGCCAGATAAAGGTGGCCAGGAACAGCAGGTGAACCGCCACGGCAAACAGCCAGAGGGCCTCGCCCGCTTGCGGCGCAATCATACCCAGCGCTTTGGAGACCACCATGGTGCCCATGGCATAGGTCGGTACCACACTGCCCACCACGGGGTGAGCGAGATCCTGCAACAGCAGGCGGGGGTGAAGCAGAAACTTGAAGGTCAGGATCACCAGCAGCACGGCCGCAACGGCGGCGCCCAGCAGCTGCATCCGGCCATCGAAGTGACCGGCATTTTCCCAACACCAACCAAGGCTGGCGATGCCCAGCGCCAGACCCGCCATGGGGGTTGGGGCGGCAGCCAGTGATTTACGGGTTCTTGCGATCATGATGACACCTTTCTATTGATGACTATGGCGATAGGATAATGGCCCCTTATCGTTTACGATATCTAAATGAATTAAATCAATCATTCAGGAAAACCAAACACGATGAAACTGACCCTGCAGCAGCTGAAAGTGTTCGCCACCATTGCCCGCTATGGAAACCTTGGCCTTGCCGCCAACGAGCTCTGCCTGAGCAAGGGGGCCGTCTCCCAGTCGCTGCAGGAGCTGGAGCGCCAGCTCTCCACCCCGCTGTTTGACCGCATTCACCCCAGATTGCAGCTCAACAACGAGGGGCGCCTGCTGCAACCGGCCGCCGAAGAGCTGCTGACCCGGATGCAGGATATCGAGAACCTGTTCAGCCCCGATGCCGAGCCGAGCGGCCAGCTGCGCCTTGGTGCCAGCCAGACCATCGGCAACTACCTGCTCCCTACCCTGCTCGCCAGCAGCAAACAGGAGCTGGGGCTCCCCCCCAAGGTGACCATCAACAACACTCACCTGCTCTGCCATGCGCTGGCCAACTTCGAGCTGGATATGGCACTGATCGAGGGGGAGAACCACCACCCCGACCTGCTCGCCGAACCCTGGCTGCAGGACGAGATGCTGGTGGTGGCCCCACCCGGTCACCCGCTTGCCAACAAGAAGGAGCTCTCCCTCTCCCGACTGGGGGGCGAGACCTGGGTATTGCGTGAAGCGCAATCGGGCAGCCGCGAGCAATTTATCCAGCAGATCCAGCCCGAGCTGCCCCGCTGGCAACCAGGGCTTGAACTCAACACCCTGGAGGCGGTGATGCTGGCGGTGGAGAAGGGGCTTGGCATCTCCTTTATCTCCCGGCTGGCAGCCTCGGATCGCCTGGCAGATGGGCGGCTGATCGCCCTGCCCCTCTCCCGCCGCTTCCCGCGCCAGCTCTCCCTTATCTGGCACAAGCAGAAGTACCACTCCACCTCCCTGCGCCACTTTATCCACTTCTGCCGGGCTCAGGTGAAGGATGCCGAGGTGAGCCGCGCAGAGTAACGCCCGCTCGGAGCGCCGCTGGCAGCCCTAATATGGATTCTGGGGCGACAGTTGTTTGGTTTTACTATCACAGCTCGCTGACTATCACTTCGCCAGACTGCGCAACCAGCTGATCTCCTCGCCCCAGATGGACTCGTCTATGGTCTCGAGGATCAGCGGAATGCGATCGAAGCGATCATCATTCATGATGTGGTGGAATACTGCCTCCCCCAGATTGCCCTCCCGCAAGCTGTGGTGGCGATCGACCCGGCTACCGAAGGTACACTTGGCGCCGTTGATATGCATCCCCTTGAGATAGTGAAAACCCACCGTGCGGTCGAACTCGGCAAAGACGGCAGCGCAGCTCTCGGCGGTGCGCAGATCGTAGCCGGCGGCAAAGGCGTGGCAGGTATCGAAACAGATCCCGACCCGGCTCTTGTCCTCCACCCCCTCGATGATGGTGGCGAGGTGCTCGAACGACCAGCCGAGGTTGGTCCCCTGCCCGGCGGTATTCTCGATCACCGCCGTCACCCCTTCACTGCGCTCCAGCGCCCAGTTGATGGACTCGCTCACCAGCTTGAGGCTGGCCGCCTCAGGGATCTGCTTGAGATGGCTACCGGGGTGGAAGTTCAGATAGCAAAGCCCCAGCTGCTCGCAACGCTTCATCTCGTCGAGAAACGCATCGCGGGATTTGGCCAGACCATCGGGATCCGGGTGGCCCAGATTGATGAGGTAACTGTCGTGGGGCAGGATCTGCTCCGGCAGAAAACCGGCCTTGTCACAGGCCGCCTTGAAGGCGCGGATGGTGGCATCCGACAAGGGGGCCGCCTGCCACTGACGTTGATTCTTGGTAAAGAGGGCAAACGCGTTGGCCCCGATGGCCTGGGCGCGGGCGATGGTATTCTCCACCCCGCCGGCCGCACTGACGTGGGCTCCGATATATTTCATACAATCTCCTCAATACGGCAAGCCGCCATTATGCCGATCCCGCCCGGCCACGCCAAACCGGGATATCCGATAGCGGGTATCGACAAATAGCGCCGCCTACACAAGGCGCTGCGTTTCATGGCGTAATCGGCCTTCGCTGTGGCAACCTCTCCCCAGAAGGGATAGTTAGAGCCCGCCCGCGCCAGCATGGCGCCCATAAAAAAACGCAGCGTATCGCCTGAGCAATAACGCTGCGTCTTTGGGTCTCTCGGCCGTCTCCTTTGCCGTGGCCCGAATGGCCAGCGACAAGGGAGCAAGAATGCGCGGGGAGAGTCGCCTTAGAAGGGCATCTTGAAGCCTGGCGGCAGTTGCATGCCACCGGTCAGCTCGCCCATCTTGGCCTTGTTCTGCTCTTCCACACGACGCACGGCATCGTTGCAAGCGGCGGCAACCAGATCTTCCAGCAGCTCCTTGTCATCTTCCATCAGGGAGGGGTCGATCTCGATGCGACGGACGCTGTGGCTACCGGTCATGGTGACCTTGACCATGCCAGCACCGGCTTCACCGGTCACTTCCATCTGAGCCAGCTGCTCCTGCGCCTTCTGCATACGCTCTTGCATCTGTTGGGCCTGTTTCATCAGGTTCCCCATTCCACCTTTACCAAACATATGTCGTCTCTCGTCTTGAAATCCGGCATCCAGCGCCGGGCTGTGGGCTTGTCTGTCCTAGATGGGGACAGCCAAACTGCTTTTCAACCGGAAGCAAGCTCCCGGCCACGGAATTTAGCGGTTGAGGGGCTCGATGCTCTCGTGATGAAGCACGGCACCAAACCGCTGAACTAAAAACTGCACGTTGGGATCCTGCTCCAGATCCCGGGTCACCTGCTCGCGCACCCCGAGATAAAGGCGGTGTTCGATCTCGAGGGGGGTCTCCTGGTCAGGCACCACACCGAGCGTCACCTCGACCTGCACCGGTTGACCCAGCGCTGGCCCGATGATCTCGGCCAGATCGGCGCGCGCCTTGTCGCTCACCAGATGGCGCTGCTCGGGCTTGAGGGTTAGCAGTACCTTGTCCCCTTCCCGCGTCATCACCGAGTTGATGGCCAGCTGGCGCAGCCGCCCTCCCACCTGAGTGTGAGCGATCAACTCGGCCCAAGGGTCGCCGCAACCATTGAGCAGCGAGGAGGGGATAAGGCGAGTCGCCTCCCCCTCTTGCGGCTCGCTGTCGCTCTCGAGCTCATCCCAGTCGATGGTCTCCATCACCGGCTGAACGGGCTCATCCTGCGTCACAGGGGTAGCAGCCACCGCCGTGGTGGCAACGGGTGGCTGGGTCGCTGGGGCGGGCGTCACCGCAGGCGCCGCAGCGCTGCGCTCGCCGGGTCGATAGCTCGGCTGCCCGTCGAGATCCCAGGGTGGCAGATCGGTTGGCTGGGCCGGTGCCGTGACAGGGGCGTGGCTCATCACCTGAGTCTGCTCGGCAAAGCCCTGATTGAGGTACTCTTCGTAATCGCCGTTATCACCCTGCGGCTCGTAACCGTCGCCATAGAGATCCACCGGCGGCAGATCATCATAGTGACCCATCGTCGCCATCCCCTGCCCGGCCGGTTGGCTGACCGGAGCAGGTTGTTGGGTGACGGCCGGTGCAGCGGCGGGCGCGACAGGGCGAGCTGGCGCAACCGGCACTGCGCGCGGCGCGGGCGCCGCCGGGGCATCCTGACCACGCTGGCGGCTGCGCAGCATGTTTCGCTTGCCAAGCAGGCTCTGCATGCTCGATACCGCTGATACCGGTTCAGCAACGGCAATAGGCGTTGTTGTCGCTTCGAGTGCAGGCTTGAAGGGAGCGGTCAGCGACTCGCCACGGGAATGGTCCGCGTAGGCTGCGGCAGAAGCTTGTTCATCAGCATCTGCGGGCTGTGCAGCTGAGTGCGCAGACACATCGGGCTGCGCATGGGTCAACGCGGGCTCGGGTTGATACCCCATGCCCGCAGCTTCACGCAGCAGCTCATCCTGCTGGCTGAACAGCTCGGCGGCTTGCGCCTCCTCCTCGCTGTCGGCGGGGTTGCCGATGTCATCCGTCATCGCAGGCAGGGAGACATCAACCGCGGGCACTGCACTGGTGGCAACAGGGCTGGCTAGCGGTGCAGGCACGGCGCCGCTGATCGGTGCCAGTGCGGCCGATTCAGCGGCCGGGCGCTTTCCCGGCAAGGAGGCTACCGGAGTGGCATTGCTCGTCATTGACGGGGGCAACGCAGTGAGGCTGGCCGGATGCAGGGCATCGCGCCTTGGCGAGAAGGCGAGCATCCGCAGGCAGGTCATCTCCAGCGCGGTGCGGCCATCGGGGGCCCAGGGCAGATCTTTACGGCCACCCAGCACGATCTGGTAGCAGAGCTGCACCTCTTCCGGGCTCATCGCCTTGGCCAGTTGCAGCAGGGAATCGGCATCCGCCCCCTGCTCCTGCACACTGGCAGGCAGCAGCTGCGCCATGGCGATGCGATGGAGCAAGCCTTCCAGCTCGGCGTGGAGCTGATCAAAATCGGGGCCCAGGGTGGCGATCTCGGTGATCTTGGCCATGGTCGCGGGGGCATCTTGCCGCAAAATGGCTTCCAGCAGCTGGTGCAGATGGCGGTGATCGAGCGTGCCCAGCATCGCCAGCACACTCTCGAGGCGCACGCTGCCATTGCCGTGGGCCAGCGCCTGATCGGTCAGGCTCAGGGCATCGCGCATACTGCCGTCAGCGGCTTTGGCCAAAGCCAGCAGGGCGCGGGGCTCGAAGGGCTGCCCCTCCTGATCCAGCACCCATTCGAGCTGCTTGGCAATCTGGGTCTGATCCAGACTCTTCAGATGAAACTGCAGGCAGCGCGAGAGAATGGTAATGGGCAGCTTCTGCGGATCCGTGGTGGCCAGCAGAAACTTCACATAGGGGGGCGGCTCTTCCAGGGTTTTCAGCAGCGCGTTGAAGCTGTGGCGCGACAACATGTGCACTTCATCGATGAGATAGACCTTGAAGCGGCCACGGGCCGGGCGGTACTGCACGTTGTCGAGCAGCTCGCGGGTATCTTCCACCTTGGTGCGGGACGCCGCGTCAATCTCCAGCAGGTCGACAAAGTTGCCCTGATCGATCTCGCGGCAGGTATCGCAGACGCCGCACGGATGGCTGCTGATCCCCTGCTCGCAGTTGAGGCTCTTGGCCAGAATACGGGCGATGGTGGTCTTGCCGACCCCGCGGGTACCGCTCAGCAGATAGGCGTGATGCAGCCGTCCCTGATCCAGGGCGTTGGTCAAGGCGGTCAGCACATGTTGCTGGCCTACCACTTGTTCAAACGTATGGGGGCGCCATTTACGCGCCAGAACCTGATAGCTCATAAATCCATCATGCAGGGAAGACAGGGCATTGAGGCCGGATGCTAACACAAATGGCGGGCTGGCTGTATCGGCTATCGGTCAGAGCGGGAGGGATCGCTTGATTTTCAAACCGATGCCCGCAAGGGCACCGGTTCAATGCAGGCCCGATGCAGAGGATCGGGCCGAAGAGGCATTACTCGCCGGCCAGCTCGACCAGTGAGACCACCTTGATGCCAGCGGCAGTCAGGCGGGCATCGCCACCCAGAGACGGCAGGGAGATGATGAAGGCCGCATCGGCCACTTCACCACCGGCGCGGCGGATCAGCTTGACGGTCGCATCGACGGTACCGCCGGTCGCCAGCAGATCGTCCACGACCAGCACCTTGTCACCGGGCACGATGGCATCGGTGTGCAGTTGCAGGGTGTCGGTGCCGTACTCGAGGGCATAGGACTCCTCGATCACTTCGCGCGGCAGCTTGCCCGGCTTGCGGACCGGCACGAAGCCCAGCCCCATGGCATAGGCAACCGGCGCGCCAAAGATGAAGCCGCGAGCTTCGGTGCCAACAATCTTGGTGATCCCTTGATCACGATAATGATTGGCCAGCAGATCGATGGTGGCCTTGAAGGCCTCGGCGTTCTCGATCAGGCTGGTGATGTCACGAAACAGAATGCCCGGCTTCGGATAGTCGGGAATGGTCTTGATGCTTGCTTCGATAAATTTCAGGGTTTCCGGATTCATGTGTTGACCGCTTATTTTTTTGACCCAGGGGTGGCCATTTTTTCTCAATTCCCTTCTGCGGGAAATAAAAAAGCCTGTCACGCAAAAATGACAGGCCGACTCCATAGCATTATTGCTGCAATAGCTTAGGGACTTCACTTCGCCATTGCAACTGGCTCCAGCACCGGCAGGCGCATTAACCAGGTGAGCAGGATCACCATTATGACAACCAGCAGCCCCTTGACCCACAGCAGTGGCACCACCGCCAGCGACACCGAAAAGGTGAGCAAAATGAAGATAATGGCGCGCCGTCTGGCCTGACGACGAATGCCGCGATACTGCTGCCAATCCACGATGGGCGGGCCAAACCAGGGATGGGTCAGCAACCAGCGATGAAAACGGGGCGACGAGCGGGCAAACAGGGCGGCAGCCAGCAACATGAAGGGGGTAGTCGGCAAGAGCGGCAGCACAATGCCCACAATACCGGTGGCAAATGCCAGCCACCCGAGCGCCATCAGACACCAACGCTTCATTCCTTCTCCTTGCGTGATTTATCTCCCTCTAGCCTAACAGAGTTTGAGCGGGTGCTGACAGCGGGCCGCAACCCCACTACAATCTGCGCTCTTTTTTCTTGCCACTCTCGTCGGAAAGCCGTTATGCGCGTTATTTTGGCCCCCATGCAGGGGGTACTGGATCACCTGATGCGGGAGGTACTCACCTCCGTCAATGATTACGATCTCTGCGTGAGCGAGTTTATCCGGGTCGTCGATCAGCTGCTGCCCGCCAAGGTGTTCTACCGCCTCTGCCCTGAACTGCTGCAAGATGGCAAAACCCGCGCAGGCACCCCGGTGCGGGTGCAACTGCTGGGGCAACACCCCGAGTGGCTGGCCGAGAACGCCGTGCGCGCCATCGAGCTGGGCTCCCCCGGCGTCGATCTCAACTTCGGCTGTCCCGCCCCTACGGTCAACAAGAGCAAGGGCGGTGCGGTGCTGCTCAAAGAGCCCGAGACCATCTACCGCATCGTCAAGGCGGTGCGCGAGGCGGTGCCCGCCCATCTGCCGGTGAGCGCCAAAATTCGCCTCGGTTACGACGACAAGGATCTCTATCTGGAGAACGCTCAGGCGGTCTTCCAGGGGGGCGCCAACGAGCTGGCCGTTCATGCGCGCACCAAGCGCGAAGGGTACAAGGCCCCCGCCCACTGGGAGTATGTGGACGCCATTCGCCGCGCCCTGCCCATCCCCGTCACCGCCAACGGCGAAATTTGGGATCACAAAGATGCCCTCGCCTGCGCCAGGGTCTCGGGTTGCGATGCCCTGATGGTCGGGCGCGGCGCCATCTCCCTGCCCAATCTGGCCAACGTGATGAAAACCGGCTGCCCGCACATGAGCTGGGCCGAGGTGCTGCAGTTGATGGTGAGCTATACCGAGCAGGATCTGGCCAGCGAAAAAGCCGACTACTACCCCAGCCGCATCAAACAGTGGTTCAGCTATCTCAAGCGGGAATATCCCGAAGCGGACCTGCTGTTTCAGGAGATCCGGGTGCTCAAAGAGACGGCTCCCATCCGCGATGCCCTGCTGCAAGCAGCCAAAAGCCACGGCTAACCACGTTTAACTTGACGCATATCATCTTGATAGAGTTATCGGATCCCTATACTGCCCCGAATCTGTCGTCTGTCCTGTGGGGGATAATGTGTGTGAAATGACGCAAGCACAGTTGACTGTCTGGCGTAATCGCCTGCTGTCAGACTGGGCCCAAGTACGAGAAACGCTGATCGGTCAGCTTAAAGCCTGCCGCCGTGACGAGTGGGCCGAACAGGTCGGTCACTGCGAGCAGGATCAACTGGTGGAACTGACCAGCCGGCTGGATCTGCCGAAGGTTGAGCAGAGCGTGGCCCGCCTCAAGCGGATCGATGCGGCACTCTGCCAGATGGATCTCGGCCTCTATGGCCTCTGCTCCGATTGTGAAGAGCCGCTTTCCATCGAACAGCTGGAACAGGATCCGACCCTGCAACGCTGCCCGCGCTGTGAAACCCGTTATCGCAAGGGATTCCACGCCCACGAACTGTGAGGGATGCACATCTGTGCATCCGCTCAACCCTCAGCACTGGTTACTCCGTCGTTCCTGTCCAATACTCACCGTATCAGCCTGTTCGAGGGTATGCGTTGTGTACAGACTCTTGTTGTTATGGTGTTTGTGTTGCCAGGCTACGGCACAGGAGTCATTGGTCGTGGGCTGGGTCGACTGGCAGCCCTTCAGTTATCGCAATGAACAGCAACAGCTCCGCGGACTGGATGTGGAGCTGCTCAACGCCATCTTCCTGCGGGCCGGTTATCAGGCCAAATTCAGTGAAATGCCCTGGGCTCGCGTGCTGCACGAGCTGAAATTCGGCACGGTTCAACTGGCCATGTCAGCCAATATCACCGCCGAGCGGCAGCAATATGCCCGCTTCAGCCACCCCTATCGGGAAGAGGAGACGGCCATCGTCATCCGTCGGCAAGATGCCGAACGCTGGCGCGGGATCACCACCCTGGAGCAGTTGATCAACACCCCCGACTTCCATATCGGGGTGCTCAAGGGCTTTGATTACGGCAATACCTTCCGCCAGTTGATGGCAAGGCCCGAGCTGCAGCCCCGTTTGCAGATGCGCCTGCGGCTGGATCAGCTGCTGAAGATGTTGCAAGGGGGACGGATCCAGGGGTTTATTCTGGATCCCCACGGACTGCAGGAGTGGCAGGGTAAGGATGGCGTGCAGGACAAGCTGTATATTCTGCTGCATATCGAACAGACACCGGTTCACCTGATGCTGAGCAAAGAGAGCACCACTGAGGCGCAACTGCAGCGGATCAATCAGGCTATCGATCAATTGAAACAGAGTCCCGACTATCAGCAGATCCTCGATCGCTACCAGTTCAGATCCCTGCATTCACAGGAAAATACTCATAAGTAAGGGGAGCATCAGCTCCCCTTACTGTCTCAAGCAAACCCAATCCTGTCTCAAACAACCCTGGTTGCAACTTGCCAGGACGTTTTGGTCACCGATAACGTGATGGGTTAAGCCTGGCTATCAGCGTCCCAGCACAATGTCGGCAAGGTGGGCGAAGTGGTGGATTTCGTGGGTGGCATCGCACTCGCCCGCTTGCCGCGCCGGGTTGTACCAGCAGGTTGCCAGCCCCTGCGCCGCCGCCCCGGCAATATCGGTTTTCGGGTTATCCCCCACCATCAGCACCCGGGCCGGATCCGGCTGCCCCATCAGGGAGAGGGTGTGCTGGAAAATAGCTGGCGCCGGCTTGGTCACCCGGATCTCGTCGGAGATCACCAGCGGCTCGAACCACTCGCTCCAGCCCAGTTTGCCGAGCCGCCCCCGCTGAGGCACGCTGAAACCATTGGTGATGATCCCCATCCGCACCTTGCTGCGCAGCTGCTGCAGGGTCTCGACCACCCCTTCGAGAGGCATGCTAAGGGCAATGATTTGCTCCAGAAAGGTGTTGTTCATCGCCATGGGATCGGCGGCAACCTGCTGGGCAAAGAGGGAGAAGCGGGTCTGCTGCAACGCCGTTGCATCGATCTCGCCGTCGTTGTACTGCTGCCAGAGCCCGTGGTTGAGGGCGTGGTACTGCGCCATGCTGGCGTCATCAGCCTGTACGCCATAGATCTGCAGGGTGTGCGTCAGCGCAGAGGCGACCGGAAAATCGAGCAGGGTTTCATCCAAATCGAACAGCACCCAGTCATAGCTTGGTTGTTTCACAGAACTCCTTGTTATCATTCAGATTGTTCAGAGGCTTGGCGACCAACTCTGCCAAGCGGGCTGGCCAGCAGATCCAGCGTGAGGCGCACGCCAAAGCCGGTCACTTCGCTGGAGACCACCCCATTGCCCCCCTTGTTGCGAAAACCGCTCAGGTCGAAGTGCAGCCAGGGGGTCTGCTCGGGCACGAAGTGGGCGAGGAAACGGGCCGCATCAATGTGATCCGGCGAACTGCCCGGCGCACACTGCAACAGATCGGCCCACTCGCTCTCGATGTTGTCGTCGTAATCGTCATCAAGCGGGAAGGGCCAGATCCGCTCGCCGCTGCGCTGACCCAGATTGACCAGCGATGTCATCCATTCGCTGCGATTGGTAAAGACGCCGCTGTAGCGGCTACCCAGCGCCCGTTTGCAGGCCCCGGTCAGGGTCGCGTAATCGAGCAGCAGATCCGGGGTATCCTGCACCGCCATCGCCAGGGTGTCGGCCAATACCATTCGCCCTTCGGCATCGGTATCGACCACCTCGATGGAGGTGCCATTGATGGCAGTCACCACCTCGCCGGGGCGATAGGCGTGAGGGCCGATATGGTTCTCGGCAATGGCCAGCCAGCAGTGTACCTCGTAGGGTAGCTGAGCTCGGCTGATGGCGTAGAGGGCCCCCAGCGCCACCGCGCTGCCCCCCATGTCCAGATGCATGCCATACATGCTGCCAGAGACCTTGAGGTTGTAACCGCCAGAGTCGTGGCAGATCCCCTTGCCCACCAACGCAATGCGGCGCACCGGCTTGGGTGGATAGTAGCTGAGCTTGACCATGGCCCCCTGATTGTCTTCCGAGCCACGAGCAACGGCCAGAAACGCCCCCGCCCCCAACTCGGCCAGCTGCGCCTGATCATAGTGATGGCACTGCCACCCCTCATCTTGCGCCAGCTTGCTGACAAACTCGCGATAGCTGGCGGCCGTCAGCTCGGAGGCAGGCAACACCGCCAGATGGCGAGCCAGCCCGTTGCCCCCCGCTTCGCTGTAAAGGCGTGCCAAGTCCAGCACCACCGCGGGTGAAACCTTGATCTGCTGATAGCTCCAGCTGCTTTCACTGCGGCGCTTGCTGGTGGGCAACGAAATATTGGCGGCAAGCAGGGCCGACAACATCACTTCGGCCAGCATCACTCGCTCGGAGGGAGAAAAACCTTCCAGATGCAGCCCGAGCCGCTCCACATTGAGCCCAGAAAGAGGAGCAATCCAGCCTCTGATCTGTTTATAGAGGCGGTGATCCCGCGTCACACTGCCGGCCACAAACATCACCTGCAACAGGGTATTGCCATGCATCAGGGTAAAGGGCGCTTTTTTCCCCAGCGCAAGCTGGGTCTGGAGACCCGCAAGGGCGGGGAGCGAAAGCAAGGACTCCTTCTGCTCTTCGGCGATCAGCAGCAGTTGCAACGGCAGCCCTTGGGCAAGGGCTTCGGCCAGCGTGGCATCCCGGCTTTCAATAGCAGGAGGAAGATAGGTGAAGGGAGTGATCACAGGCGCGTGCCTCATCCATGAAGAGATACCTGATGATACCCAACAAATGGTTGATACGACCAGTTTTGGTCTTGAAAAAGCGTCAGAAATAGCAGCAATCACCAGATGGTGACGAGCATCAAGAAGGATTGTTCAATGATTGGCAATGCAGGAAGGGAACGTACAGAAAGTTGGTTGCGGGGGCCGGATTTGAACCGACGACCTTCGGGTTATGAGCCCGACGAG